>Ga0247841_10006012_pt1 | contig 19137 bp, 14 predicted proteins | sample LaCruzMarch2015__2_FD_192410 | JGI IMG/M metagenome (GOLD analysis project Ga0247841, IMG submission 192410) | Freshwater microbial communities from meromictic Lake La Cruz, Castile-La Mancha, Spain - LaCruzMarch2015_18m | ecosystem: Environmental > Aquatic > Freshwater > Lake | place: Spain... | reverse complement strand
CGAAGGAGGCAACCATCAATATAGCTGCGAAAACTCCAAGAATGCTTGGAAACCTTGTTTTCATTATTCCTCCTGATTTTTTTAAACCCGGTAAGCCCACTCAGGGCCTTTTTACGACCCCGGGCCTATCCCTCCGGGAACCTGCCCGCAAAATTTTCGACCTCTTGCAGGACGGTTTTTTTAGGCAACCCACGCCGTTGCGGCGGTGGTGGCCCTGCAGGTCATTTAGAGCCGGCCTGGCTTCGGCTGTCCCCCTCGTGTCAGGCGTTGCGCCCCGGGACCGGGGCAGGTGTGCTCTGTTATCGCCGCGGCAACTCGTACAGGCCGCCGCAGCCTGGGTTATGCACATCACCTCCTTTATTGCTAAATTCCCAATGCACAAGAAACAAGGATATACCTTGCCTTGATTTTAAGTATATCATACCGTGTCAAGAGGTAGTTAGGCCACGTCATTGCGAGGAACACCATAAAACACGTCATTGCGAGCGAAGCGAAGCAATCTATACCCGTACGTCAAAACAAGATTGCCGCGGCCGCTGCTGCGGCCTCGCAATGACATTCCTGCGTCATTGCGAGCGAAGCGAAGCAATCTAACTAATTATAGTATCCCCGCACCCGCTGTATAAACGCCCTCAGCAGGAAAACGAAAATAACAATCAAGATGAGGCTCACGCCGCCCACCACCCACAGGTTGATCAGTCCCACCTGGAATGCGTAGGGGGAGAGCGACCACTTGCTCTTGTTGCCCGAGGCGTCCGAGGCCTGCACACGCCAGTAATAGGTTCCGGGCTCCAGGTTCATGGTCACGTTTGTGTCCGTGATGCTGCTCCTGCGCATGCCGGGCATGAGGGGGAAGAAGTTGAGGTTGTCGGCCACTTCCACCGTGTAGAGAACAGCGCCTGAGTCATCTTTGGCCGCCATCCAGGTGAAGGTTACGGGCTGCCCGCCTATCACGCCGAAGCGGTCGGTGGTGGGCGAGACGGGGGCGGGAGAGGAGGGCGGGTTGTTCTCCACCGGCAGCTCCCAGCTGGCGATATTGCCGGCCCGGTCGGTGGCCACCAGTTCATGCTTGCCTGCAGCAGTGTCGGGGACGGTGAAATTGTAGGTGAAGCGACCGCTTTTATCTGATGTTGGCGAGGAGGTGACCACGGCGTCGTCGTACTTTATGGATACCTCGCTGCCGGGGGCGAAGCCGTAGCCGCTGACCGTGGCGCTCTTGCCCACCAGCGGCACGGCCGGTTCGATAACGATGTAGGGCACCACCTTGAACCTCAGAGTGCCCTCCTGGTTGTACATCTTCCTGCCGGTGGCCTTGACCACGTGAGTGCCTGCCATCAGGTCGGGAACGGGAAGCGCTACTGCGAAAGAGCCGATACTGTCGGACTCTACGGGTATATCAAGCGGTTCGCCATCGATATAAAAGGTTACCTTATCGGATGGCGAGAAGCCGGTGCCGGAGATATTGATCGTGGAGCGCGGCTTTATCTTATCTTCTTTGCAGGCCAGGCCGGGCGTGACCGTGAAGGCGAAATTGAGCATCTGGCTGGAGCGCCCCGCCTTGATATAGTGGAAGTAGTTGGTGCCGGCGCTGGCCGGCGGCACGCTCAGGCTCACCATCATGGATTGCTTCATCCGCTCGTTGAAGCCCTCGGCCAGCTTGACCGCCGTCGGGTCGGTGCCGTCGCTGTTGATATCGCCGCCGGCCATGGAGGCCGACTTGCTCCACCACATCTCGTACTTGCCGTCCAGCGGGTAGGCGCCGCTCTCTATCAGTATGGTCACCGCGGTGCCGGTCGGGCCGGAAGTGGGTGTCAGCGTGGCCGTCACCCCGCATTTACCGCCGCCGCTGCCGCCGACGGTACAGCTCCCCTGTCCGTCAACGGGCGAAAAACCGATCGCCGGTAAGACGGCGATAAATAGCGCAAAAATACCCATCAGATATAAGTATATCCTCATATTGACAATTTAAGCCCTTTAAACTTCTTTGTCAAGCATTCAGATACGGGGATGACATAATATATACGGGAAAACAGAACAAGTGTTTCTCTTTGTAGGGGCGTACCTTCAGGTGCGCCCGTCTTCGGACATTTTACTCCCGTCCCTACATTTTACCCGTCATTGCGGGCAGCCCCAGTTTACTCGTCATCGCGAGCAGTCCCTATTTACCCGTCATTGCGAGCGGAGCGAAGCAATCTATCCCCGTACGTCAAGACAAGATTGCCGCGCCCTTCGGGCTCGCAATGACATTTTTCAGTACGTCATTGCGAGGAGCTCCTTTTATTCGTCATCGCGAGGCCGCAGGCCGTGGCGATCCAACAGATTGCCACGCTTCGCTCGCAATGACAATGTTCCCTACAGCGAGATGATCCCTCTCCTGACCGCCGTGATCACCGCCTGTGTGCGCGCATTGGCGTCCAGCTTGCGCAGGATGGAGGTTACGTGGTTTTTAATGGTCTGCTCGCTGATGTCCAGCTGGACGGCGATCTGCTTGTTGAGCTGGCCCTTGGCCATGTAGCTGAGTATCTCGGTCTCGCGCGGCGTGAGCGGCGAGACGAATGTTTCAACGCCCTTGCCCCAGGAGAAGTCCTGGAACTGCTCCAGCACCTGGGCGGCCACCTTGGGTTGCGCCAGGAAGGTGTCGTTGAGCGGGTACTCCCCCCGCGCGGCGCGGCGGATGATGCTGATCAGCTCCCCCGAGGAGATGTCGCGGCTCACGTAACCGGCGGCGCGGGCCTTGATTGCCATGAAGAGCCCCTCGTCGTTGGGGGCGGGCGATATGACGATCACGGCCACGCTGGGTACGTGCTGCTTGATTAAGCGCGCAAGCTCCATTCCGTCGCTGGTAAGGCTGATATCCAGCAACACCACGTCTGGGATCTCGTTGACCACCCTGGTCACCAGTTCGCCCTCGCTGCTGACCTCGGCGCAGATAACAATATCCTCAACCTCTTTGAGGAAGAATTCCACTCCCTTGCGGAAGAGCGGTTGCCTGTCCGCGATGATGACCTTTATTTTTCCCGCCTGTAATGTCATAGGCTATGCCCCTACGGGCCCTCAGTATCAATCTTACCTTATATATAGAGGGCGGGCAATTATGATATATACAGGACGGGCAATTATGCTGAATACGTAACGGCGCGCCATCATACCATAGTCATTGCGAACCGTTTTCCCCTCGTCATTGCGGGCTGTTTTTCCCTCGTCATTGCGGGCTGTTTTCCCATCGTCATTGCGAGCTACTTTCCCCTCGTCATTGCGAGCTACTTTCCCATCGTCATTGCGAGCGGTAGCGAAGCAATCTTAGAATCGAAAGGGCCAGTATTTATTCAGGCTACCTATGCCAGGCGGCGTGTTGCCAGCAGGTCGTGAGAATCTATTTTTCGGACATCATCATTGCTTAATGTCAGGATTGCTTGAGTTGACCCGGAGCCCCTGACAAATTCGACCTCTACCCCGTTTTCCGGATAAATAGTTACCACCGTGCCGAGGTCACCTGTACGAAGTCCATACTCAACCATATCATGTGCCAGTACAACACACTCAAGATACTCAAATTTCATCATAATCCTCCTCGAGGGTAAGCCGTAATAAACCTTGGGGCAATTTCTTCATTAAGTATAATCCATACCGTGACAAGATGCACTTTCTTGCTCGACGGGCCTATTACTAATCCATCAACAATATATTTCTGTCCATGTCGTGAAGTCTCTATCTTTGTCACTTCCCGGGTGAGGATAATCTCCCTCAGGCATCGCTCAAACAGGTCGCAGTTTTCAATGGAATATCCGAGTTTCTGAAAGAAGGCAGCCTTAAACCGGCCTAAAGGATGTGAAAAAGAAAGAATATAGCCACGTAATTTATCGGCATCAATAATAGCCTTTTCAGCGTTCGGTATTTTATCCAAGTCCCTGCCTTAATATATCCAGGACTATCGATTACGTATTTGTTATTATAGGTCGGCTGCCGGCACAAGGCAAGACCTCCCATCTCTGACAAAAAGATTGCTTTGTCGCTGCGCTCCTCGCCATGACGTTTTTTGTTCCCTACCTTTCGCTCCTGTCGAAGAGCAGCCTGTTGACTACAATGTCCCACGGCCGTCCGCTGCCGCTCAGGTCCGCCCGCAGCCCCGCCGTCAGGCGCCTCACCAGTATGAGCACCACCACGCCCGCCAGGGCCAGCGTCATATCTACCGGCTGTCCCAGCAGCGCCGAGCTTACCGGGCAGGAGGCGAATCCTATAATCACTCCCAGTGGGAAGACCAGGCTGGGGGACCCGCCCAGGCGCAGCCGCTCGTTGAGGTTGCTGCCGCTGGCCTTCCAGCGCAGTGCGGTGCGTACAAAGAACCCGGCCATGGCGATGGCCAGGGCGATGACAAAGATGAGTGGTACGCCGTAGGCCATGCTGAGTGTGAAAACGATGCCCACGCTGACGGTGTTGCCGCGCTCGCCGTCGAAATGGCGGAAGACCGGCCACATCTGCCCGCACAGTGCTGCCAGCCCGGCCAGCGCGTTGACCACAAGAGGGAAGCCCAGCAGGAACCCCGCCAGCACCGGCAGCACGCCCTTGAGTATGTCCAGGACGAAGCCCAGTATGCCCCAGGGGCGGCCGACCCTATACCACAGCGCGTGGTGCAGGTCGGGCTCGCGCGAAAGGTCCACCCCGCGCATGCGCCCTATCAGTATCATGAAGGGGATAGCGCCCAGGAAGTAGCAGGCGATGATGAGCACGATATAGATAAAAATCATGGGCACTATTATAATAAATTTCTAACGGCTGTGTACCATCCTCGTCGCGGGCGAAGCGTGGCGATCCCGCTTTCCACCTGGTCATTGCGAGCCCGAAGGGCGTGGCAATCTGTCCCCGTTTGGTTGGATTGCTTCGTCGCTGCGCTTCTCGCAATGACGAATAAACTGGCATCCTCGTAGTGACGCGTCTTTACTATCCCGGCGACCTGCGCCGCATGATAAATGTGATAACCAGCACGATCACCATCAGGCCGCCTGCGATGATTACAATAAGGACGGGGATGGCCATGCCGGAAGGTGCCGTGCCGTCATTATCTGCAGGAGGGGCCGAAAGGTTTTCGGCCGGTGTGACGGGCGCCTCGGGTGCAGCCGACGTAACAGGCGCTACCGGAGCCACTGGCGCCACCGTCACCCTGCCCAGCAGGGCGTAGGTGGAGAAATGGCTGACCTGCGCGGTCAACGTTTTGGCCAGGGGGTCGACCGAGGAGGGGACCTCCGTCCAGTCTGAATTCTCCAGAAGGGCAATGTAGAGGTTTGCTTCCGGGACGTCCGCCGGCAGGCCGGCCGGTTCGTACTTAAGAGTGACCGAGGCAGCCGGGCTGAAGGTGGCGTTATCGGGGCCGAAGGCGTAGGCTTCGATCACCTTGCTGCCGGCCGGGGGTGCCGGCGTGGTTGCAAGCTGGATGGCCGTGATCTGCTGGCTGCCGGCAGGCAGGCCAACCGTCGTATTATCCGCCAGGCTGATGACCATCTTGCCATTGGAGCTGCCCAGGCTGACTGCTGAGGGTACTATACCGCTGCTCATGCTGAATGACCTGAAAGTGCCCAGCACGTTGGCCGCTATCACCGCCGTAGCAGCGGGCGTGGTTGTAGTCGCAGTTGCAGTTGTTGCAGTTGTTGTAGTTGTTGGAGTCGTTGTCGTCGTCGTTGTAGGCGTGGTGGTGGCAGTTTTCAGACAGCGCAGGGCGAAGATTGTGAAGTGCGATACCGGCGCGGAGACCTCCTTTGTTGCCAGGTTCGCCGAGGAGTTGAGCTTCTGCCAGGCCGTGCCGTTCCAGAAGGCGATGTAAAGGCTGGATTCGGGAGCGCCCGGCGGCAGCGAGGCTGTCTCATACCTGAGCGTCATGGTGGCTGCCGGTGAGAAGGTGGCCCCGCTGGGAATGAAGCTGTAGGCCCTCACCAGTGTCGAATTGTCCGTGGAGCTGGGCGGGTTGGACTCCGTGGCCGCACCAAGCTGGGTTGACCCCTGCATATTGATGGCGGCGCCGGCTGGCAGGCTGAGCTTGACCCGGCCGTCGGCGCTGGCCAGCTCTTTGGCTGCGGGCAGGACACCTGAGGAAAGCAGGAAATCGCCGGGATTACCCAGTATCAGTGTCTGAATCGGAGTCAGGTTTTCTGCAGCCCAATTGCGGTTGATCTTGATGGAAACTGATAAGGTGCAGTACTGCTGTGCACTGTCGTCGGCACGAACAATGAAGCTGCTTGTCTGGATTGCAGTGGGTGTCCCGGATATGATACCTGTGGCCGGGTTGAGCGACAGGCCAGCCGGCAGCGCCCCCCCGGTTACTGTCCAGGTATAAGGACTGATTCCTCCGCTGGTCTGGAGCGTGCCAGAGTAAGCGGTCCCGGCTGTGCCGTCGGGCAGGGTGGACGGCGATATGGCGCACGAGCCGGGAGTATCGGCGAGTGCCATACGCGCCGGCCCGTTTGAGATGGCCATGCACAATACAGATACTGTTACCAGGGCTGTTAAACCGTGGAATATTTGACGGCACAAATTATTGAACATAACTCATAAATCAGTATCCCGACGACCTTTGCCTCATGACCAGTATAACAGCCAGCACGATGATGAGCAGTCCGCCGGCGATGATTATGGCCAGTATGGGCATGGACATATCCGAGGCGGCATCGGTGCCCGCTGCCGCAGGTGTGGTTGCAGGGGTGGTGGCCGGTATGGCTGGCGTCTCTGGTGCGGTAGGATTTACAGGCGTTACCGGCGCAGCCGTCACCCTGCCAAGCAAGGCGTATGTGGAGAAATGGCTGACCTTCGCGGTCACCGTTTTAGCCACGGGATCGACCGAGGAGGGGACCTCCGTCCAGTTCGAATTTTCCAGCAGGGCTAAGTAGAGGCCGGTTTCCAGCACGTCCGGGGGCAGGGAAGCAGAATCGTATTTAACCGTTACCGAGGCTGCCGGGCTGAAGGTGGTGTTATCGGGGCTGAATGAGTAGGCTTCGATAACCCTGCTGTTTGCTGGAGGGGCCGGAGCCTCGGCAAGCTGGATGACCGTGATCTGCTGGCTGCTGTTTGGCAGGCTGACGGCGGTATTGGCCGCCAGGCTGATCCCCATTTTGCCGCTCGAGCTGCTGAGGCTGGTGGCTGAGGGGACCGTGCCTCCGCTGATGCTGAAGGAACCCGATGTATTCAGCACGCTGGTCGATATCACACCGGTCGAAACGGGTGTGGTGGGAGTAGCAGGAGTGATCGGTGTGGTCGGTGTGGTGGGCGTCGTCGCTGTCGGAGTCAGGTAACGCAGCGAGAAGATAGTGAAGTGCGATACCGGTGCGGAGACCTGTTTTGTGGCCGTGTTGACCGTTGACGTCAGCTTTTCCCAGGCCGTGCCGTTCCAGTAGGCGATATAAAGTCCGGCTTCCGTGGCGCCGGCGGGTAGCGAGGCTAACTCATATTTGAGCGTCATAGTGGCAGCCGGAGAAAAAGTGGCTCCCGACGGGATAAAACTGTAAGCCAAAACCATTGTTGAGCCGTCCGTGGAAGCGGGGGGATTGGATTCTGTGGCCGCACCCAGCTGGGTTGACCCCTGCATATTGATGGCTGATCCGGCCGGCAGGCTGAGCTTTACGCGTCCGTCGGTGCTGGCTAACTCTTTGGCCGAGGAAAGAACGCCGTTGGAAAGTGAGAAGGTATCGGATGCTCCTAAAATCGAAGATTGCACGGAGGTAGTGGTGGCCGCAGGTGGCGTGTTTGATCCGCTGACCGTCAGGTTGAGCTCGGTCCTGTTGCCCGGATTATACGAGACAGACTGATCGGCTTTGACACCGTTGACGTAAAAATCTATGGTAACATTGGAAGCAGTCGGAGAAACTACGAATACCGGGTTTATCCCGTACTTGCCCTGTGCATCTGTTGACGTAGAACCAAGCTGGGTTCCTCCGACCTTGGTTGCAACAGGTATGCCGGACACCGCCGGGCTCCCTGATATGGTGACCTGGCCATAAAATATTTGGGGAATGGATGGCGGTCCCTGGGCATGCACTTTATGGGTGTAAACAAAAGGTACCGTGATAACGAGGGTGGATAATATCAGCAACAGAGGTAATCGGGCCTTGATTTTGGGCGAGACGGATTTAAACATTATCAATATTCCTCCGTATTATTAAAACGGTGATTGCCAAAGCCGCCAGAGCCAGTTGGCCTGACGGCATGTAGCAATGTTTCGTTCAAAGTTAAAAGAGATCACAGTGTTTAACACTGTGATCTCTTTTTTACCATTGTCAGTAGGCGCCGGCAACAAGCAGTCGGTTATTATAGGTTGTCACATAGCCGGTTATGCTGGTCGGGAAGGTGAAATCGGCAAATGTGGTGCTGATAGTTTGGTATCTCCCGACACCGCTATCTTTTGTTCCGCCAATGGTACCTTTGTCGCTGACGAAAGCCAGCCAGTAATAAGTGGGGGAGGTTATAGCCGTGCCTGTTATCGGCACTGGATTAACTTTGGCAACGTTTGGACTCGATGATGTATTTGTTACCGCTGTTGCCGTGTTATTGGCGGTTATCAGGTTGCCCACATCACCTCCATTATCGGCATATATGGCAACCTTTACGTAGCCGGGCCAGGACGCTTTAACATTGATATTGGTTATTGTGTTTGAACCAGTGGCCTGGCACCGGTAGAGCCAGATCGCGTTTCCCATCACATTTATGGTGGGTGTCCCGGTGGTCGATCCGAGGATCTCAGTACTGCCTCCCCCTCCGCTTATCACTATGGAAAGCGAACCGCTGGTTGCGGTGGCAGATGCAGCGTCTGTAACCCTGACTGTGAAGGTCGACGTGCCAGCGGTGGGTGTGCTACCTGAGATAACCCCGGTGCTGGTGTTTAAGGTGGCCCAGGAGGGCAGGCTGCCTGAGGCAATGGACCACGTATATGGAGTGGTGCCGCCGGTGGCTCTGAGCTCCGGCGATGAAGAGTAGGCGGTCCCGACCGTGCCACCTGTCAGCGATGTGGTCACTACGCTCAAAGTAGCAGGGCTTATGACTATGGAAAGCGAACCGCTGGTTGCGGTGGCAGATGCAGCGTCTGTAACCCTGACCGTGAAGGTCGAAGTGCCAGCGGTGGGTGTGCTGCCTGAGATAACCCCGGTGCTGGTGTTTAAGGTGGCCCAGGAGGGCAGGCTGCCTGAGGCAACGGACCACGTATATGGAGTGGTGCCGCCAGTTGCTCTGAGTTCCGGCGATGAAGAGTAGGCGGTCCCAACCGTGCCACCTGTCAGCGAGGTGGTTACTACGGTAAGGGATCCGGGAATGGTATGGGTATATGTAGCGTCCGATCCAGAGGCTGTAGCACCTGTAGTATCACCTACAGCCTTTGCCTTGAAATGGATAACCTGTCCCGCGGTTAAACCGGTGATAGCAGGAGTGGTAAATACACCCGGCGCCATCGAAGACATCGTCCAGGTGCCCCATTCGTACGCCGTCGTTGGCCCATAATCTATCGAAGGTGTAGCCGTGGTGTCTAAGCTGCTCAGGCTCACCAATGTGCCGTTAAGGGTCGCGGAGGTGCTGTCAACGTAAGTTCCGCTGCCCGTTGTAACGGCCAGGACACCCGTACCCGCGTGAAGGTTAAGGTTTGTCATCCAGCCCGGTGAGTATGTCGCTGTCTCCGCGGCTGCGGATCCATCCACCGTGAAGGTGACCGTGTCGCCTGTATTTCCGGTGACTGAAACCAGGTAGTTGCCGCTGGTATCGCTGGTTGCACATGTGGAGCCTGAATTGATTATGGCGCACACCTGCTTGGCATTGACTGCAGCGCCGTTTTTATAAGCGACACCTTTAAAGAATGCGGGTATGGCGGGCGGGCTGCTGCCCGCCGTGGTGAAACTCCAGGTCGATGACCATGAGCTTGTGCCACCAGCACCGGTCGCATTGGCACGCCAGTAATAGGGTATGGAGTTGCTCAACGCCGGTGTGACAGTTGCAGCCGTGGCTGAACCGGTCAGGGAGAAAACGGTGGTGCTGAAAGCACTGGAAGTAGATACCTGCACGGTGTAAGAAGTAGCACCCGTTGAGGAGTTCCACTGCAGCATAGGGCTGCTTGACACGCCTGTGGCCCCGGAAGAAGGAGAAAGAAGCGTTGGGGCCGCAGGTGGCGCTACAGATGCCGTGGTGAAGCTCCAGGCCGAAGCCCACGAGCTGGTGCCGTAGGCATTGGTTGCGTTGGCTCTCCAGTAGTACGGTGTGCCTGCGGTCAGCGCGGGCGAAACGGCGACAGATGTCGCAGTTATGCCCGACTGGCTGAACGCAATCGTGGTGAAACTGGAGGACGTAGAGACCTGTACCGCGTAAGAGGCAGCGCCGGAAGAGGCTACCCATTGTAGTGTCGGCGTGGTCGAAGCTCCCGTAGCTCCGCTGGCCGGCAAAGAAAGCACGGGCGCGGACGGTGCACTGCCGCCCCCGCCGGTGCTGAGATCGATCTGATTACGTTCGCCGGGGTGGTAAACCGCGGTCTGCGCTGCCACACCGTTGACATAAAACTGTACAGTGTCGCCGTTATTGCCGTTGCTCACCAGCATATTGCCGTAGCTGCCGGCTGTCGCCACAGTGAATGATCCCTGGACGGCAGAGTTGATCTGCGCCTGTATTACGGTTCCCACCGCAGCCGAACTGCCGCTTATAGTGACAGTCCCGTAGAACATGGCAGGAAGGCCGGGCGGCGACTGCGCGCTGACCGGGGATGTAACCACCCCGGCCGGTATAAGCACTGCCGCTATGAGCAGCAGGCAGAATATCCGCCCCGCTCCTCCGCGCAGGTTTGCTGCTTTTGTAAGCATTTTATACATAACTTTTTTCCTCCTTACAAAGCAGATTTAGTTGCACGGTAGGCCATAGGAATTGCTGGTGGTCCCCCCGTAATACACCCAGTAGCCTTTAGTAGTTTCTAAGGTGGTAACGCTACAGTTCCAACCACCCGAGTATCCGCAGATGAATGAGACTGCCGATAATATCTGGGTGGTGAAATAATCGTGTGTGTGCAAATTAGTGCAGGACTTAAAGCCTACCAGGTTCCATCCGGGATAGAGGGTGGCTGTGATAAGCGATTGAGGTGGCACAGGGCAGGAGGTACCGGTTATGGTGATATTTGCCGGTGAGGAAGTCTGTATCCAGTAACCCTTATCAACCGCTATGCTCCCAAGAGGGCCTCCTGAACCCGGGACATAATACTGCCATGCCGAGGAAGACGCGTCATAGCCCCAGATAAGCTGTATCGCGGATGTATTATCACTCAGCGCTATTAACTGTGCCGGGGTTATTGAGGTGGCGCTGGTGGGACATAGGGGCAGAGATGCAAGGTTCCAGCCTATCCCAAGGTTAATCGTTTTTGTAGTGCAACTTCCTGGAATCGTGTACGTATCGCACCCTGTTGGGCCGAGGGTATTGCCGGCGCAATCGTAAGCAGTTACGCGCCACCAATACGTACCTGCCCCGAGTGTATTACTGGCAGTGATTGTTGGTTTACCAGTTTGAGGATTAGCTACACCTGTCACGTTATCTACCAGGGTCCCTCCGCAACTCCCACTGAAGGTTTCAACGAAATACCTAATACTAGCGCAGGACGAATTATCGGTGCTTACAGACCAAGAGTACGTGGGATTATAGGTGCCGCCAACTGTACCTACGGCATCTAAGTTAGGCTGAGTAGGCGCTGCAGTATCAATGCAGATGCTCCGCGCGCTGCTCCATGCACTTGTATTCGTGGCATTATCGACGGATTGTACTCTCCAATACCAAGTAGCATCAGTGAGTGTTGGAGTATAAGCCGGAGTGGGGAGATTGGGGACGCTGATGGCGGGACTGGTGAATGAATTACTTGTATTGGCCTGGAAATTATATAGAATGGTTTGCCCTGTCTTGGTTATAGCGGACCAGGTAAAAGTAGGTGTGGCGGTTTTGCTGCAAGACGCGTTTGCAGGCAATAGCAAGGTAGGGGTTCCGGGCGCGGTATTGTCAACCACCACAGAAGCAGTCTGAATAGGTGAATATTCGTAAGTTGCGTTATCAACTGCGCGAACAGCTACCCTTAACCCATATGTACCAGCACCAACAATCGATGATGATGGCATGCTGGGAGTATAGATGACGCCAGTATTGTAACCCGAAGTAAAAGGATATAAGGTATCACTGAATTGATAATAAGGGGTAATTGTTTCGCCGGCGGTAAATAATTGCGCTTTCAGGTAGCCATCGCCGGTTACACTGGAATTACAAGTTACATTTATTAACAATGTGCCACCGGATTTAACATATGTTGGTGAAGTCGTGGTAGGCTTGGTCACGAACGCGTTGTCGACGGTTTCTGCCATCGCCGGCGTGGTCGATGATACAGTGAAACCTACCGGCATCACTACTGCCAATATGAGCAGTAAAGCCATCAAGGGACTTAATTCGAAAACAAGTTTTTTCATTTTACTTTGATCGTACCTCCATTTTTAATCAGCTATATACCGTAATATTACTATTGTGTAGCGCTTATGCGCAACTCCTGACTGACTCTCTGTTTGAAAACCTCGTTTTGTCATCTTTAAAACAAAAAACTAATCGGTAAAGTTTATCCTCACTTTTTCGCAGGTCTGCCTTTACCACCTCCTGCGCCGTTTTTAATGTGCGATATCAATATCTCGTTGACCAGTTCCTTGAGGTGCTTGCCATTGCGCGCCGCCTCCTCCTTAAGCTTACGGTGCACCTCCACCGTAACGCTTGCTCTGATTTCAGGCATTTTATTTCCCTCCCTTTTGCAGTCGATCACTATATATTGTGGTGCCTTCCATGGCATCCACTATATCCACGGATTCCTGTATTTCCTGTATTTCCATCTATTCCTGTATATACAGCACATCCAGCACGTGCGTGCTGTGCTCTATAAAGGGATTATAACACTCTTGTCAAGCCCCGGCTGCCCGTGAGGTGACCGCGATGTTATGCTTGCCTTCGGCATAAGTGTTAAAATATCGTCCACCGGAAAGAGGGCGCACCTGAAGGTACGCCCCTACAATGGATAATGTAGGTATGGGACTTTATGCCCGTACGCAAAATAGTATGAATATTGAAAAAGAGCTACAAAGGCACACCCCCGCCCGCCCCACCCTGCTGACCATCGGGGTCTTTGACGGCGTGCACCGCGGTCACCTGCACCTGCTGGGACACCTGGTGGCGCGCGCAAGGGATAAGGGATGCCCGGCGGGGGTGGTCACCTTCCGCACCCACCCGGAGAAGGTGCTGGGTCGCCGCGATACCATTCCATGGATAACCACTTTGCAGGAACGCACGCGTCTGCTCAAGAAGGCGGGCGTGGATATTGTTGTTCCCATCACCTTTACCCGTGACGTCGCCGGTCTGTCTGCCCGCGATTTTGTCCTGCTGTTGCAAAAGCACCTCAATATGTCGGGACTTGTGCTGGGGCCGGATTTCGCGCTGGGACGCCACCGGCTGGGCGACCCTGCTCACCTGCAAAACATCGGAGGGGAACTCGATTTCCGCGTGGAGGTGGTCAGGCCGGCCAGGCTGCAGGGAGAGGTCATCAGCAGCAGCGCCATACGCAAACTTCTGGCGGAGGGGGATATATATAAGGTAGGGGAGATGCTGGGGCGGCGCTTCAGCCTGGAAGGAAGGGTGGTGGAGGGTGACCAGCGAGGCCGCACGCTGGGCTTCCCCACGGCCAATATAAAGATGCAGCCGGAACAGGCCATGCCCAAAGACGGCATCTACGCCACCGTCGCCCGCCGCGGAAGGCAGAAAATGAATTCGGTGACCAATATCGGTGTCCGCCCCACCTTCGACGGGATCAAGCGCCTGGTCGAGACCTACATCTTCGACTTCGACGGCGACCTCTATGACAAGAAGCTGACTATCGAACTGGTGGCCCGCCTCCGGGACGAGATGAAATTTGGGAGCGCGGAGGAGTTGAAAAAGCAGATGGCAAAGGATGTTCAACAAGCTGGAAAAGTATTAAATACTGTGTCATTGCGAGCAAAGCGAAGCAATCTTGGAGATCGCCACGGCCTTCGGCCTCGCGATGACACGTAAAGAAAGGTAATAAGCTTATGAAACAACTATCTGATTCCGACTTCAAAAAGCTCTTCCGCCGGGGCGTGACCCAGGTCATCAATGAGGACGAACTGCTTAAAATGATGCAGTCGGGACGCCCCCTGCGCCTCAAACAGGGATTCGACCCCAGCTTCACCGATATCCACATGGGCCACGTTGTGGGCCTGCGCAAGCTGCGCCAGTTCCAGCAGCTCGGCCACCAGGTGGTGCTCATCGTGGGGGACTGGACGGCCCGCATCGGCGACCCCACGGGTCGCTCCGCCACACGCCCCATGCTCACGGCCGAGCAGGTCAAGTCCAATGCCCAGACCTACATGGAGCAGTTTTTCAAGATCGTGGACAAGGACAAGACTGAGGTGCGCTGGCAGAGCCCCTGGTTCGAGAAGGGTACCTTCGGCCTGGAGGACATCATCAGGCTGACCTCAAAATTTACCGTGGCGCAGTTTTTGGCGCGCGAGGATTTCGCTCGGCGCTACGCCGAGGGGCACCCCATCGCCGTCACCGAGCTCCTCTACCCGCTCATGCAGGGCTACGACTCGGTCATGATCGAGTCGGACGTCGAGTTCGGCGGCACCGACCAGGTATTCAACTGTATGGTGGGGCGCCAGCTCCAGGAGATGGCAGGCCAGAAGCCGCAGCAGGTATTCCTCATGCCGCTGCTGGTGGGCACGGACGGCGTGCAGAAGATGAGTAAGAGCCTGGGCAACTATATCGGCGTCACCGACCCGCCGGCCGAGATGTACGGCAAGACCATGTCCATTAACGACAGCATGATCATACCTTATTTGGAGTTGTTGACCGATGTGCCGGACTCCGAGGTCGAGCATTTCGACATGGGTATGGCCGAGGGGAAGATCAACCCCATGACGGTTAAAAAACGCCTGGCCCACGAACTGGTCAAGGATTTCTGGAGCGCCAGGGATGCTGAGGAGGCGGCTGGGGAATTTGCCCGCACGGTGCAGCAGAAAGAGGTCCCGGACGACATCCCGGTGCTTAAAATCGCCGCCGGGTCCACCGCCCTTTTGTCGGCGGAGTTATCGCGTGCCGGGCTGGTCAAGAGCCGCTCGGACGCCCGCCGCCTGATGGAGCAGAACGCCGTAGAGATCAACGGCAAGACGGTCAACGACGACCTTGAGATGGGTAAGATCGACCACGGCAGCGTGATCAAGGTGGGCAAACGGCGGTTTTTAAAAATAGTCCGGATGTAGGGGCGGGTTTTTAAACCCGCCCGAACGTGGACGGGTCAATTTAGGGACGGGCCTTCAGGCCCGTCCGCTCTTGCCCTCGGGCGCACCTGAAGGTACGCCCCTACGCGGTGGATCAAGGGCACACCGGAAGGTACGCCCCTACAACTCGGGCGCACCTGAAGGTACGCCCCTACGCGGTGGATCAAGGGCGCACCCCCCCCTCGTCATTGCATGCGCACCCCCCTTCGTCATTGCGAGCGTAGCGAAGCAATCTTAAAGATTGCCGCGGGACTCCGTCCCTCGCAATGACATAAGTGTGTCTGAATTCCCTTGCCTGCCCAAATAATCTATAATTTACGCACTAATCTTCAGGGAGGCCCAACATGCAGTTGAGAATTCCAGGTCCCACCCCCTGCCCCGACGAGGTGCTAAAGGCAATCGGCCGCCAGATGATCAACCATCGCGGCAAGGAGTTTGGCGCGCTCCAGAACCGCATAACTCCAAAACTGCAGCGGTGCTTTCAGACTAAGAACGACCTGCTCATCCTCACTACCTCCGGCACCGGCGGCCTGGAATCTGCCGTTGTAAATATGCTTTCACCGGGTGACAAGGTGCTGGGCATCAGCATCGGCATCTTCGGTGACCGCTTTATGGAATGTGCCAGGGTTTACGGCGCCGAGGTCATCCCCCTCAAGTACGAATGGGGCCAGGCCGTTGACCCGGACGATGTTAAAAAGGCGCTCAAGGACAACCCGGACGTCAAAGCTGTGCTTGTCACCCACAACGAGACCTCGACCGGCACCACCAACCCGCTCAAGGAGATCGCCCGCATGGTCAAGGATGCCGGCAAGCTGGTCCTGGTGGACGCCGTCAGCAGCATGAGCTCCATCGATGTGCAGGTGGACGCCTGGGACCTGGACGTGGTCATCAGCGGCTCGCAGAAGGGCTGGATGGTCCCGCCCGGGCTGGCCTTCGCCAGCGTCAGCGCTGAAGCCTGGAAGGCACATGAAAAGGCCAAAATGCCGCGCTTCTATTTCGACTACACGCGTGCCAAAAAGTTTATCCCCGACGGCCAGACCCCCTGGACCCCGGCCGTGTCAGTTTACTTCGGGCTGGACGTTGCCCTGGACATGATGCTCAAGGAGGGCCTGCCCAACATTTTTGCCCGTCATCAGAAGGTGGCCGAAAAGGCCCGCAAATGGGTCAAATCCAAAGGCCTGCAGCTGCTCGCGGCGGACGAAAAATACGCGTCCAATACCGTCACCGCCGTCAAGGCGCCGGCCGATATGGAAGTGTCCAGGTTCACCGGCGCACTGCGCGACGAATACCAGGTGGTCATCGCCGGCGGCCAGGGCGGCATGAAGGGCAAGGTATTCCGCATCGGCCACCTCGGATTTGTCACGGAGAAGGACATGGATGAGGTCCTGGCCGCCATGGACAAGGCTTTTGAAAAGGCAAAGAAAGAATAAGTACGTCATTGCGAGGAGCCGCATAATATGTCATTGCGAGGAGCGTAGCGACGAAGCAATCTAACGGGACAGATTGCCGCGCCCTTCGGGCTCGCAATGACGGTGTTTAAAACGCTCGCAACGACATGGTTAACTAAGTATTCTGGGGGTAACTTAAATGAAAGTATTAGTAGCCGACCCGCTGGCGCCCGAGGGCATGGAAAGCCTCAAGGCCATGACCGAGGTGGACGTCAAGCTCGGCCTCAAGCCGGATGAACTGATAGCCATCATCGGCAACTACGATGCGCTCATCGTGCGCAGCGAGACGCAGGTCACGGCCGACGTGATCAAGGCCGGCAGCAGGCTGCAGATAATCGCCCGCGCGGGCGTGGGACTGGATAACGTGGACATCAACGCCGCCACCCAGAAGGGCATCATGGTGGTCAACGCTCCCACCGGCAATACGGTGGCAGCTGCCGAGCACACCATGGCCCTCATGCTGGCACTGGCGCGCAATATCCCGCAGGCCCACTGCCAGCTCAAGGCGGGCAAGTGGAACCGCAAGGAATACACCGGCGTGGAACTGCGCAACAAGACGCTCGGCATCATCGGGCTGGGCAACGTCGGCTCTGGCGTGGCAGCCCGTGCCAAGGGTTTCGAGATGAGGCTGGTCGGCTACGACCCCTTCGCCTCGCAGGAATATGCCCAGTCGCTGGGCGTTACGCTAATGCCGCTGGAACAGCTTTACAAGGAATCGGACTTCATCACGCTGCACCTGCCGCTGACGCCGCAGACCAGGGGCATGATCGGCATTAAGGAGATTGCCACGCTCAAGAAAGGTGTGCGCATCGTCAACTGCGCGCGCGGCGGGCTCATAGACGACGAGGCACTGCTCAAGGCCATCGAGGAGGGCAAGGTGGCCGGCGCAGCCATCGACGTTTACGCCGTGGAACCCTGCACAGACAGCATCCTCTTCAAAAGCGACAGGGTGGTGGCAACGCCCCACCTTGGGGCCTCGACCAAAGAAGCACAGACCAATGTCTGCATCGACGTGGTGGACCAGATCATCGATGTGCTCAACGGCAAGCCGGCCCGCTTCGCCGTCAACGTGCCCCAGATCCCGGCCGAACTGCTCGAGATACTCAAGCCCTACATGGACGTGGCCTCGGTGGTGGGCAAGATGGCGGGTCAGCTGATGGGCGGGCAGATGAAGGGTCTCAAGATAAGGTACTCCGGCGAGATTGCGCAGTACGACACCTCCGCCCTCAAGGCCTCCATACTCAGCGGGCTGCTCGACACGGTCAGCGAGGAACATGTCACGCTGGTCAACGCCGGCGTCATCGCACAGCAGCGCGGGCTCAAGATATCGGAACAGAAGGAGACCGAGGTGGCCAACTACGCCAGCCTCATTTCGCTGGAGGTGGTGGCCAGCGGCGGGACCGTGGACGTGGCCGGCACCGTGCTGAGGGACGAGACACACATAGTCAGGATCAACCAGTTCTGGCTGGACATCGTGCCCACGGGCGGCTATTTCATGCTCTGCTACCACACCGACAAGCCCGGCCTCATCGGCGCGGTGGGCACCATCACGGGCAAGAACAATGTCAATATCTCCGCCATGCAGGTGGCGCGCATCCAGCCGCGGGGCGAGGCGCTCATGATATTGTCCATCGACGAGCACGCCGGAGACCCCATCATCAAGAAGATACTCGAGGTACCTGATATCACGGCGGTCAAACTGGTCAAACTGTAAGCCTTACACCGTCATTGCCAGGAGCGCTTATTTTATTCGTCATTGCGAGGAGCCCTTTTTTATTGGTCATTGCGAGCGCAGCGAAGCAATCTGACTGACCGGGGCAGATTGCCACGCCCTTCGGGCTCGCAATGACGTGAAGTGTATCGCTCGCAATGACAGAATATAATTATCCCCATGGATACGAATAGTCTATCGATGCTGGAATTCCCGCGCGTGCGGGAAAGGCTGGCCAACTATACCTCCTTCAGCGCCGGGCGCGACCTGGCGCTGGCCCTGCTGCCCACGTCCGACGCCGCCCACGTTCAACTCCTGCTCAAGCAGTCGGCAGAGGCGCGGCGTTTGCTGTCCGTCCGTCCCGACTTCCACATAGCCGAGGCCCACGACGTCCGGGAGGACGCCGCCCGCGCCGGCAAAGGGGCTTCGCTCGACCCGCTGACCCTGCTGCGCGTTCAAAAAACCCTGGCCGCCTGCCGCGTCGCCCGCAACGGTCTGCAAAAAATATCCACCGATCTGCCCGCACTGTGGGGCATCGCGCAGGATATCACCGCGCTGCCGGAACTGGAAAACGAGATAGCCAAATGCTTTTCGCCCGCCGGGGACGTGCTGGACTCGGCCTCGGCCCACCTGGCGGATGTCCGGTGGCGCATGAAGGACAGGCGCAAGC
>Ga0247841_10006011_pt1 | contig 19139 bp, 23 predicted proteins | sample LaCruzMarch2015__2_FD_192410 | JGI IMG/M metagenome (GOLD analysis project Ga0247841, IMG submission 192410) | Freshwater microbial communities from meromictic Lake La Cruz, Castile-La Mancha, Spain - LaCruzMarch2015_18m | ecosystem: Environmental > Aquatic > Freshwater > Lake | place: Spain... | reverse complement strand
ATAAAAATTTTTGGCCACTACCGTCAACCAAATTCCATCAATTAACAAAAAGGCTAGAAGAGAAACAAAAAATTGTTTAATCATACTTAATTATACCCAAAAAAAATGTTCACGTTATTTTGCTCGAACTCTGGAACGATTTTAGAACAATTATTTAAGTTATTACCTTCAACTTAGGCGATTTTTCTAACATTCCCTTTTACATCACTGCTAAAACTATCTCCAAATTTTCATTCTCCCCTACCTATCCCAACTCCGCATACTTCATTACGCAATTTGAAGCGGTTCAAGAAGACCTCCTCAATAAAATTTTGAAATAAAAAATACAAATAGCCTTAAATTCCGTTTTTCCTGTTCATTTCAATCACATCTTTGTATAATTTTTCCAGTCTCTTTTCAATATCTTTTATCGCCAACAATACCTCACTCTCTTCTTGCTCATCTTCCGTGTGATCATCAGAAATTTCCTTAACATCAGATCCCAAATCTTCAACATCTTCCTGTATATCATCAATATCCCTTTCCACTTCCTTTAAACTTTTTGTTGTTTTGTTCACTGTCATTTGAATAAATATCGCCAAATAAATCGCCTCTAAAGACAATACTGTAGTCAAAATTAACAAGATATCGTCAAATGCAAACCCCACCAACTTTAAAGCAAAAATACTTACAAACAATACTGTATGAACAATTATTGACAATGGTGTTCCTATCAAAGTAGTCAGTTTTTCTGAAATTTTTTCTAAATTTTTCATACCAAAATAACCATTATTTCAATCAAATAACTATTAAATAATACACTATAAAACAAATATTTATTCCTTATTAATCTTTAAAACGTGTTAATACCTAAAACGTATGAAACAAAAAAATTAAATATGTCCTAAATGCGGTGCTCGAACTCTGGAACGATTTTAGAACAATTTAAATAAGTCCGGAAAAAAGCAGAACCAAAGTCACAGCCGTGATGGCCGCAAAGATACCTACAGTTTTAACAAATAGGTTTACCGCCTCTTTTTTCTTGCCTTCAATAAAGAGCTGAAGAGGTTGATAAAAAAACAGGTATGCCATTACTGCAACCGATAGGGTAAGCACTGATAAAAACGTGATGGGAGCAAAAAAAGTATCGGGTTTGTTCTTCAGTGGTTGAGTCACGAAGGTCATAATAGCGACAATGAGGATGATGTACGCTGAAGCGCTAAGGGCATTAATAATAGGATTCTTAGACATAAGTTGATTATATCAATTTGGCTCCCCGTCTTGGACTCAATCAGGACTGCTGTGTGTGGGTATTAAAGATGAAAAAGAGGTGATTTAATCACCATCTTTACCGTATTTTAGTTTAAGTTTTCCGATTTCTCGGTTTTTTTGGTCTTCAATTTCAGAGTATCGCTTATTGGCAATACCAGAAATCTGCAACCCTCTTCTATTCATTTCTTCCTTTGCAGTTTGAAGAATTTTGTCATATGCTGCTTCTATATCCTGTTTTTCTAATTCAAATGCTTTATCGCTTCTTTCTTTTTTAATTCTAAGTTCATCCATTTTTGTGTTTGCTTCTTTTTGATATATCACACTTGATGCCTGTGTTGCGCTTGAATCTCCAAACCTAATGCTAGCCCCCTTAGCCTTTTGATGAAATTCCTCAGTAATTTGATTTTTTATGTTCTGAAAATCTTTATCAGTAACTATGTCAACGTTTGTCAAAGTTTTTGGTCGTGAAAGATTATCAATACTAATTTTTACTTCTCCAATATCAGTTCTAACATCTGGTAAAAAAATTCCAGGAAAGGAATTTCTGATGTGGGGGTGTTTGTTTATTAGTTCATTTAATTTGGTAGCTCCCCAAGCCAAACAAACAATACCGTTTTCTTTGCTTTTTTGACTTAGATAACCAATCGTTTCAAATCTCAAATCTTCTGGCACAATTAGTACCCAACGCACTAAGTTAATATCTAGTTGTTCAGCAGTTTTTATAGCCTTTGGTAAATCATTATCAATTTTTCCTTTGTATTTTCTATGATTTCGATTTTTTAGGTCTGGAAAAAATACTTGATACACCGTATTTCCGTCTAAACCATCGAATCCTCCATCGCCTCCCGCTCCTTCGATAGCTTGAAAATTTGGAAACTCTGCTGAAAATAATTGACCAACAAAATTTTGAAATTCTTGTTCTGATTGAAAATGTAGTGTTTGTTTCATCTTTTATATTTTAACTTTTCTTTTTTCTCTTCCCTCTTTTTTAACCCCAATTTTATGGTTAGTTTCGAGTAGCTCCAAAATATGTGCGGTTCTGGCATAGCCAATGTTTAGACCTTTCTGTAATTGATTGTAGGTTATATATGACTTCCCTTTAATAAAATCTACTGCATCAAAGTATGATGGGTCATCGGCAATATCTGGATGGATAAATACAGACTTCAAATCAAGCCAATACTTTTTAATAATTGCTTTTAACTTATATCTGTTCACACCCCTATTCTATCCTATTGTTTATTTTTTGAGTCCACCCTAGGTGGTGTTGAAGCGAGGGGGGGTGGGGTCAAAGGGTATCGACCTCCCAGAAGTTAGGGTAAAGGGTATATATAATAATCCCACTTAGGAGTTTTTGTATTTTTTGCTTTCGAAGTCAACGGAACCGATAGTTTTTTGTAAATTTTCAAAATCTTCAGAAGGATAAATACAGGTTAAAAAAGTTGCATCTTTTGTTATATTACCAACTTCTTCGTTAAACCCACCAATAAATGAAAAAACCGACTTCCTATTTGGGTCTAGGGAAGAGATTCCTTTACAACTTAATAGTAAAACAAAATCAGAAATCAACGATTCTTCGGGTGGACTCAAAATGAAACCAGTTTCGCCGTTATCTCGAAAAGCAAATTGAGGCTGTGGCTGACCTGGATTCATTGTCCCTTTAATATCCGTAACTTTAGCCCATCTACCAATAAATTTAATTGCAGGTGGTTCTTGGTCAATAAATTTGAAATCAACATCTGTTTTAGTTATAGTTAATTTTTTTTCGTCATCCTTGATAGCAAAAGCATTAAGATTCTGTATTTGAATAGTAAACATATGATTATGTGTTACATCTAATCTTCTAGATTTGTTCCTTAAAACGGTATAAATTTTACCATCTCCTGAAAAATGAGCATTACCGTCTAATGGATGGGAGTACTTTACTAAATGTGAGGTTACTTTTCCTTCTGGAATCAATGAAATTGATGGACACGTTTTAGTATTTGCTGGAAATGTTGCTCTACTTAACAAACCTTTTGACTCAGAAAAGTATGGGAAATTAATCATAAGATATGTGTTTCCACTATCTTTCCCAACTTGAAAAATTATTTGAAATATCTTATGTCTTACTCCACCGACTTCAATTGAAACAGTAAACTTTTTACTTCTCAAAGTTGGTAGTAATGCCATATTCTTAATGAACAAAAAATGGTGACAATATCGCCCATAAAGATGCAAGGTTCGCAGATACCTCAACTATCTTAGCTACGGATAATACTACCGTTTTTATTATGGTTGGATTTTTATTTTGATTACTAATTTGCTCGGAAAGGTATTTCAAACTATCTACTGTTTCTTTTTTCGCCTCATCGTTTACAGTTTTATCGGCGATAACTGCCTCTGTAAACTCTCTAACTTTTTGGGCAAGCTCTGGGTTTCCTATGCTAATGTTTGATAAATTTACATTTAACCCGTTTATCGTCCCTTGATTAATACTCCCAATTACGCTTCCATTTAGGGTTATCGGCTTAAAATTTATATTTCCAGTATATATATTTGGTGTTCTCGTGGGATATCTCCCGCCACCAAGTTTTACTCCAGAAATCGCTTCCATTTCATCCATCAAGAAGTTTATATGTCTTTCGTCTCTCGCAATTTGCATATCAACAGTCTGTTGATACTTTAGGTTGCAGTTTATACAAAGTGCTCCAAAATCATATTTTATTACTGCTTGATTATTACACTGGCAACATTTCATACAAACATCTCCCTCAAAATTGATTGATTTAATTTATTTATATTTTCTTTGGCTTCGTTGATATTTTTTTCTTGTTCGTCACAAATTTTCATCAAAGAATGAACTTTTTCTACAATTCTTTTCTGCTCATTTATTGGGGGTATTGGTATTAAAAATGATTTTATTTTTCTTAAAACTAAATTTTTGTTGCCAATTCCTTCTGTTCCATCTTTGGAAAGCTTCCTTACATACGGAGAATTTATACACAACTCTAAATAGTGAGGGTCTATAAAATCGGCATTAAATTTAAGCAGAGACAAGCTAACAAAAATGCTAAATTCTTCCTTGGTATCAACTATGCGAGCAATCCCAGTAGTTCCGACCTTCGTCAATAAAATGTTATTAAATTCCGGATGACATCTTTTCGAAAGTTCTAAATGTTCTGCTTCGGCAATAAATTTACTATTATTGAACTCTAGTTTTCCACCTGTTAAATCTTTAACTGAGAGAAAAGGTATACCTGATTGAACATATGTCGGTGTATGATGAGTCCCATCGGTGATTTGTGTGCAAAAGTTCTCTGCCCTACTCCATTTCCAACCTTTTGGTAATTCAAACGGAATTTCCTTTTCTAAAACGAAAGATAATAAATTTTCTTTCTTTATCTTCCCCTCATTGATTAGTTTTTCTTTTTCTATTTTAATTTTATCTAAAAGTTTTTCAGCAGATTCGTCGTTTGGGTCTTGTGGAATAAGTTTCCCTTTGATGGCATCTTGAAGTATTGATTGTTTAAGTGCAGAAATAGCTTGAACTTGACTTTCTATTTCATTTTTTATCTGTCCCTGGTACACCACAATAGCTTTAATTTTTTTAACAACTTCAGCCTGTGATTTTTTATCTGGAAGTTCAAGTTCGTAATTATTGAATTTCTTCTCGTCTAAGTATTTTCGGTGCGTTGTTCCCGAACTGGCTTTTCTACATATTTCTACAAACTCATTTGACGAAGTGAAAAGATTAAACCAATCTAAATTAACTTTATTGTCGTCAAAATCAAAAGTCCAAAAATTACCAGTAATTATTGCATTATCCAAATCGTCACTTACTATACCAAAAGCCCCATTCATCGCATCTATTTTTGAAAGAATAAACTGCCCTTTGCTTACGACAAATTGTTTTTTGGTTCCAATTAAATGACCTTCTTGAATATCACGGAGTAATACCCCCAAATGATTGATTTTAATAGTGATTCTCTTGTAGCGTTCATCATCCTTGATGTCAATTGGTTTTTTTACTCTTGTCAGAAAATCACTAATTTTAACGATTGGCATAAATTTCTTTGCTGATAATTTCTAGATTTTCCTGGAGTTTAATTGTAGATTTTTTAAGTTCTTCAACCAGTTCCAACGAAGACAAATTAGCACTTGTATCAACTTTCTTGGGATTTTTAATATCTAGATTGTAGTTTCTTGTTTTTATATCTTCAATTGAAACTTTCCAAGCGTGTTCATTTTCAACTCTGTTATTCCACCACTCTTTTTCTAAATCGAATTCCTTGATATTGATTGGCTTAGTTTTGTTATAGCTTTTTGTACCATCAGGATATGGATGTTCAAAATACCAAACTTCTTTAGTTGGTTCACCTTTTGTAAAAAATAAAAGGTTCGTTGTAATACCTGTATATGGAGCAAAAACACCATTGGGCAACCGAACAATTGTGTGAAGGTTACATTCTTCTAAAAGTTTTTCTTTAATTTTTGTTTTAATACCTTCACCAAACAGCGTGCCGTCGGGCAAAACTAGACCTGCTCTTCCGCCTTCTTTAAGTAATTGCAAAATTAAAACCAAAAACAAATCTGCCGTTTCTTTTGTCTGAAAGTTTTTTGGGAAATTTGTTTCAATTCCATCTTCTTCAATCCCACCAAAAGGTGGATTGGTGATAATGACATTTACTCGGTCTTTTTCAGAATAATCACGAATTGGTCGAGTTAATGAATTGTCGTGTCGGATATTACTTGGCACGTCAATTCCGTGAAGAATCATATTGGTCGTACAAAGCAAATGTGGCATTGGTTTTTTCTCAATACCGTGAATGCTTTCCTTTAATACTTCTTCGTCCTGAGCAGTTTTAACATCTTTGCTTCGAATGTATTCCAAGGTAGAAATTAAAAATCCACCAGTTCCACAAGCAGGGTCAAGAATCTTTTCACCAAGTTTTGGGTCAACCATTTCAACTAAAAATTGAGTGACTGCTCTTGGTGTGTAATACTCTCCCGCGTTTCCAGCACTTTGGAGGTCTTTTAGAATTTGTTCATAAACATCATTCATTAAATGTCTTTCCGACATTTTATTGAAGTCAATTTCATCTAATTTGTTGATGACTTGGCGAATAAGTGTGCCCGATTTCATATAATTGTAGGCATCACCAAACACTTCTCGAACAATTTGATTGCGAGGGTCACTTCCTTCAGTAACAGGAAGCTCTTTTAGCCCCTTGAATAGCTTATTATTGACGAAATCGACTAACTCATCCCCCGTAATTCCCTCATCATTTTCAGCCCAGTTACGCCACTGCAAATGAGTTGGAATTATTGACTTGTAATTAGGATTCATCAATCCTTGCTCTTTCTCACTATCGTCAAAGATTTTAAGGAAAATCATCCATCCTAATTGAGAAATTCTTTGAGCATCACCATCGACACCCGTATCCTTTCTCATAATATCTTGGATTGATTTAATTGTGGCTGATAGCGACATTGTTTATTCCTCCAGTTGGTTGCATATATAAGTATTTTTCTAGGTCGGTTAAAGCTTCCATATATTTATCTTTACCGCCAAAATAATCGTCGATAATTTCCGAGGGTGTGCCAAACTGTCGGAATGGGTCGACCCGAAGGATATATAAATCTTCGATATGTTGAATGCCTTCATCGGCATATTTATCAAGCAAGGCATTTAATACTGCCTTTGCTTTGTCACCATATTTGGTGAAATAGTTTCTTTTTTTAACATTTTCTGCTCGTTCTTTTCTGGTTAAAGGTGGCTTATCAAAAACAATATGACAAATTAAATCCAATGGGTCGAGGTCTTTGCCAATTTCGTGGTTTAGTTCATCAAACAAAACTCCTTGTTGTTCAAGTTCAGCAATAATTGCCTTTTTACTATCAGTCGAATTCCATTTCTGAATAAAGTCGTTTAGCGAGGCATATTCCTGACGAACATTTTTTCTAGTGAAATCTTTTAGAGATTCAGTAATTAGTTTTCCGTTTCCATCAATATATTGAACCCTCTCATTTATTACTTTTACTTCCACCCCTCTGATTGTTATCTTTTTTTGTTTTGGTGGAAAATCAACAAGTACTCCACCTTTTGAAACAACTGTTTCAATTGGGTCAGATTCAATACCAGTAGTATCTTCATTTGTTTCTTCATCAGTAATTTCAGGTGGTGCGACTGGGTCATCACCTTGTGGTTCATAAATTTGAATTGGTGGACCGTCAAAATCTTTATCAGCAAACTTATCAGTGACATCCCTAAAATCCATTATTGTAAAAAAGAATTTGTCATAATCTTCTCGAACCCTAGTCCCGCGTCCGATAATTTGCTTGAATTCGGTCATCGATTTGATATTGGAGTCCAAAACAATCAATTTGCAAGTTTGGGCATCAACACCTGTCGTAAGTAATTTTGAGGTGGTGACGATAACAGGAAAACGACTTTCAGGGTCAATAAAGTTGTCCAATTCAGCTTTGCCAATATCGTTATCACCAGTAATTCTCATTATGTATTTGGGATGACTATTTACCAAATCACTATTTTCATTAACGAGGCATTGCCTCATTCTCTCAGCGTGGTCAATATCAATACAAAAAACAATTGTTTTATCGAAACGATTGGTTTCTTTGAGAAAGTCACTAATTTTTTTGGCTACCAATTTAGTTCGCTCATCCAAAATTACTTTTCTATCAAAATCAGCGCCAGAATAAATTTCATCTGGTACTTCGTTTCCTTCCGTATCAACAGTCCCAACTTCTGGTCGCCAACCTTGGTCTTTGTCTAAAGTAATGCGGACAACTTTATATGGAGCCAAAAATCCATCCTCAATTCCCTGTTTCAATGAATAGGTATAAATTGGGTCACCAAAGTACTCAATGTTTGAAACTTCCTTGGTTTCTTTGGGAGTTGCAGTTAAACCAATATGGGTTGCAGATGTAAAGTATTGAAGTATTTCGTGCCAACTAGAATCTGCTGGTGCACTACCGCGATGACATTCATCAATGACAATTAAGTCAAAAAAATCTGGTGAAAATTGACGATATATATTTTTTATATCTTCGGTTCCAGTAACTGCTTGATAAAGTGACAAATAAATTTCATAGGATTTGTCAATTTGTCGATTAGTTATTTTGGTCATTTTGTCACCAAAATACTTAAAGTCATTAGTTTTGGCTTGGTCAACTAAAATGTTTCTGTCAGCTAAAAATAAAATTCTTTTCTTTAGTCCTGATTTCCACAATTTCCAAATTGTTTGGAAAGCTACATATGTCTTCCCTGTTCCTGTTGCCATAACCAACAAGACACGGTCTTGACCTTTTGATACCGCTTCAACTGTTTTATTGATAGCTATTTGTTGATAATATCTGGGTGTTTTGCCTTGGGAGTCGTAATAATAATCCTGTGCAACCACTTTTTCTTGTTCTGGAGTAAGTCCTTTACTGACTAAATACCGATTGTATAGTTCTTCGGGAGATGGAAACGATTCGAGGCTTAACTCTTTTTCAACTTGTCCATTAATAATTGTTTTATCGTGTTCTAAAAAGCCGTCACCATTAGAGGAAAAAACAAATGGAATCTCTAATATATCAGCATAATCTAAGGCTTGTTGCATACCTCCACCCAATGATTTGTTGTTATCCTTGGCTTCAATAATGGCAATTGGCTGATTAGGTTTGCAGTAAAGTATAAAATCAGCGCGTTTTGGCTCACCTCTTGAAATAGTTTTGCCTTTGACAATTATCCTTCCTTTGGTGAAAGTAACCTGTTCCCTTACTTGATTTTTTATATTCCAACCTGCTGTTTCTAATGCAGGTACAATGTATTTCGTACAAATATCTTGTTCAGTCAAATCTTTTTTATTTATATCCATATTTATATATACCCAACTATATACATCCGATTATAAACTAGAAGTTATGATATGTCTTTCCGTTGGAAAAATTTGTTTGGAGATTAGAACAATTCTTTAATGCTTACATTCAACGCCGAAGCTATTTTTTGCAATGTTTTCAAACTTGGTTTTCGTCTTCCTGTTTCAATTAATCCAATGAAAGTTGTACTTAATCTCGTGGCATCAGCCAGTTTCTCTTGGGTTAATCCAGTTTTCTTCCTGACTCGTTGAAGTTTTCTTCCGAATTGTAAATCTTTATTAGTTATTTTTCTGTCTTCCACACAACAAGTTACCAATCTTGCCGAAATAAGTTTATTAACTGGTGGTTATGTTTTGAACCGTTAAATGGTATATTTTCATTAACTACAAGTTATGGTTATAAACTATGTTTCGCAAAATTAACTTCAAAAGGATATTTATTATCGTAGGTATATTTTTTGTCTTATTTTCTCTTTTACTAATTTTTACTAGTAATCAGGAAGGTGGATTTGAAAGTTCCACTCCAGTAAAAACATTATCTAAATGTTACGTTGTTCCTGCTCCAGAACCTTGGGTTTGTACTGGTGACTGTTCTGGTCATCAGGCTGGTTATAATTGGGCAAAGCAAAAAAGTCTGTCAAACCCATCTGGTTGTGATGGTGGAAAATCATTATCTTTTAGAGAAGGTTGTGAGTTCTATGTTCAAGAACAAATGCATTATGCTTCATACGATATGTGTTACGGTCAATATGAGTAAATTCGGCAAATTATTAAAAATGTAATATCCTTGTGTATGAAAACAAAACTAAAAAATAATCACGAAAACGAAGTCAAGGCAAATGCTTTAATGATTGAACAAACACTGGAAAGTTTTGGAATTCATAATCGAGTTGTTGAAATAAATGTTTTAGAAAATGAGGTTGAGTTTTGTCTTGAAGTTGCTCTTGGTACAAATATCAAGAAAATTGAAAAAATTGATTCAACTATTGCAATGGCTTTGGCATCTCCGACAGGGTCGGTAAAAATTGAAGCTCCAATTCCAGGTCGAACACTTGTTGGAGTTAGGTTACCTTTTGGGAAAAATATAGTTCTAAAAGAAAAATTTGGAAAGGATAATTATAAAATCATTGAAAAACCGGCAGAAATAAAAACCGAGTACGTCTACCGTAGTTGGTGGAGCAATATAACTTTTGTCTTGGGTAATATCGCAGATTTATTAAGAGAGGGGTTGGAGATTGTTGCCAAATGGTTTTGGAAATTATCCCAGAAATAATTCATAATTTGCCTAACTATTCTATAATTTTGATTTTTATTTACCGGAAATAGTTTGAATTGTCTACAAAAACATATCTTTCAACTATATTTAGTATAAAACACTCATAACTAAAAAGTCGTATAATTGCGGTAACATATGGATATAAATAAGAATGAGCCATTTAAGCGAATTGTATTTGATGTGGCTAAACTGATTAAAAATACATTTGATTACTCATCTTTTAGTGCTGACAAGATAGAAATAACCAGCGATGAATTTTTCACGAGAATAAATAACATAAAAAGTGACACTGACTTGACAAAAATCTTGGATTTCCTAAAAACTAATAAAATTATAAATTGCTATTTAGTGGAAAAAGACAAATCATATACAGGTGATTTTGGTAGTGGAAAATCCGACTTATACACCTTAGACATTGACGGTACAAAACTTTCAGAGTTTATAAACGAAACAAGTTTTGAATCTAGTTTTGTGGGATTCTCTAGTTTTAATGGTAAAGTATTGTCCAAGAATGACATCGTTCTTGACCTGAAAAATGGGGTTTTGAGCTTTCAAAATAATAAGAAAATTGACATTCGAACCTATCAAAAATCTGTCAGGCTACTCTCAATTCTTATGGGAAACATAGGTCTGGTGACATTTAAGAAAATATACCAAGAATTAGATATTGTTCCAGACGAGTCAGACACAGAAAAAATGAATAGCAACCTGAGAAAAGTAAAAAATGGTATGTGTAAATTATTGGAAGAAGTTGGGGTCAATATGGATTCCATCAAATCAATGATACTAACAAGAAATAAAATTGGACTGATAATGACAGACCAAAAGTAACGGATTTGTAACGCTTTTTCAACCCAAAGTAACGGACATTCTTACTACCATTGATTATGGTAAATAAGAATTTATATAAAACTAATTCACTTGCACTAGCTGGAGTAATAAACATATTTCTCCCAATGCAAGAGGTCGATAAATCAAATCCCAAAGAAAGCGAATTTATTTTTGTGGATTCGGAACAACTTCAAGGGATTGTTTCATCTTTTTGGGACAGAACTTTAACAGTTTCACCAATGGAATACTTTCAAAGTTTGAAAGAGGTTAAAACACGACTTTATTCATAGCATAGGTATTTAATATCCAAATAAATATAAATATGCCACTGACAACCCCACAAAAAAGCAACCGAGAATGGGCACTGGAATACCTAAAAATGGGCTATTCAATAATACCTACAAACGGAAAAGTATCAGCTCTTCCAAGTTGGAAAAAATATCAAGAGGTATTGCCAACCGAGGCTGAAATAAACCAATGGTGGAACAATAATTCAAATGCAAACATTGGTCTGATAACTGGGAAAATTAGTGGAATAGTTGCATTGGACTTTGACGGAGAATCAGTTCCAGAAGAACTTGAAAAACTAAATGTAGCCATATCCCAGACATCGCCAAATCATTTTCATTTATTTTTCAAATACCCAAATATCACAATTAGGAATTCCGTTAAATACAACGGAAAAGATATGGATATACGAGGTGATGGTGGATATGTAATTGTGCCTCCTAGTACTCATTTCAATGAACAAAAGGTACCAGATGGGCAATATCAATGGATTCGCGAATTAACACCAACGACAACACTGGATGAATTACCGCCAAAGTTTTTTATCATAAATCCAATTAAGGAAGACAATAAACCATTTAACCAAGAAACAAACCAACTTGGAACCAGAAATGACACTACGACAAGAGTCATAGGCTCATTACTTTCACATTATCCACCACACCAATGGGATGATATTTGTTGGCAATTTATTCAGGCATACAACCTAACTAACAACGACCCTCCTTTAGGAATGAGGGAGCTAATAAGTTGTTTTGAAAGTATTAAAAAAGAAGAATTATCAAATAAGTCAGAAAGTCAGAATATATATAGTAGTAACTTTTTGACTTTTAATGAACTAATAAATAAGGATTTTGGTAAAGATGAATGGGCGGTGGAAAAACTGATTCCGAAAAATGGAATAACTTGTATTGCTGGTGCACCAAAATCTGGAAAAAGCTATATATCTCTCCTATTGGCAATCTCTCTAGCCTCTGGCAATTCATTCCTAAATAATTTTGATACCGTACAAGGAAAGGTTTTCTTAATAAGCAAAGAAGATAACCCACGAACTACAAAAAACAGATTATTAGCATTAACTGGTGAAAAAGATTTACCAATTATTTACACCGACAGCAGTGACATATTTCTGGATAATGAGCTTTGTTTTCAAAGATTAAAACAACAGGTTGAGGATGAAGGGGTAAATTATATTATTTTTGATAGTTTTAGAAGATTTTTTACTGGGGAAGAAAACAGTTCACAAACAATTTCCCAAATACATAATAAGTTTAAGAAGCTTCAAGAAATAGGTTGTACGATAATTTTTATTCACCATATGGGGAAAGAGGGAGCAATCCCAAGGTCGGCACAGGATAGAGTTAGAGGTTCAAGTGATATCACAGCAATGTCAGATTCACTTATTACTGTCCAAAGAACTGTCGCTGGGAAGATAAAAATATCCAATCCTCTTATGCGTTCTGCCCAAAGCAGTCCAGATTTTATGGTCGAAGTGAATTTTGAAGAAAATAAAACAACATATAGTTTTGGTGGATATGTAGAAGCAAAAACTATTGTTTCCAAAATTGATAAAGCAAAACAATCAATTATAAATGCTCTCCAAAAAGAACCAAACAAAAAACAGGTTGAGATTATCGAACTTGTTGCCAAAGAGAACACTTGGCTAAAAGAAGGGACTATCAAAAGTGCAATAAAAGTATTGGTAGAAGAAAAAAGTATAGGGTTTGACGAAAATACTAAAACTTATTGGTTCATAGTGCCCAAAAAATGAACCTCCCCAAGGAAGCCGTTATTGAATTTCAAGAAATATACCAAAACAAATTTGGGGTACTTTTGGAATTTAATGAAGCCGAAATCAGAGCAAAAGCTTTCCTTAATTTACGTTATTTAATCACCACCAAAAATGACAAAAGTAGTGCAAAACAAGACCAAAAATAGTATAATTATTATGCAACCAATCAGTGTAGGAATCGTCTCTTTTAATGACCGTTTTGGACAATCGGAAGCGATTCTTGATTGGTTGCACCAGAACGGTCATTTAAGTTTTATGGAGAAAAAATATGAATAAAGTTTTTGTATATTGCAGGAAGTCATCCGAGCAAGAGGATAGACAAGTTTTATCCCTTGACTCACAGGAAGTTGAATTGGAAAAGGTTGTTAAGGAAAATAACCTTGATGTCATCCAAACATATAAGGAGTCAGGAAGCGCTCACGTTATTGGCAGGAAATGTTTCAATGAAATGTTAACAAGAATAGAGAATGGTGAAGCCCAAGGAATAGTTGTTTGGGACGAATCTCGTATTGCCAGAAATTCACTTGATGGGGGCAAGGTAATTTATATGATGGACTTGAAACAAATTGTAGAGATATATAAACCAGGAAAGATTTACAGAAATACACCAGATGATAAAAGCTGGATGAGTATGGTTTTTATGATGTCAAAAAAGGAATCTGATGATAAAGGAGTAAATGCAAAAAGAGGAATGGCAACAAAAGCAAATATGGGTTGGATGCCATCATCTGCAACCTTAGGATATAAAAATACTCCTGACCTAAAAAAAGGATTCAAAATAATTGTTAAGGATGAGGAGCGTTTTGATTTGGTAAAGAGATGTATGACCGAAGTATTAAAAGGCAAACAGGCATCACAAGTATACATAGAAGCTTCAACAATCTGGAAACTAACCAATCAACACGGGAAAATTATTTCTAGGTCTACTTTTTATAACATCCTCACCAAACCGTTTTATTATGGTGAATATGAATACCCAAAGGGGTCTGGAAATTGGATTAAAGGTCAACACGAGCCGATGATTACAAAGGAAGAATTTGATTTAGTGCAAAAAGCCTTAGGAAAGTTTGGTAGACCAGTGGCACACAGCCACACATTTGACCTAACGGGACTGTTTAGGTGTCAAGAATGTGGTTGTGCAATTACTTGTACCCAAAAACCCAAGTATTATAAAAAAACGGACCGACTTGCTATTTACACCTATTACCATTGCACCAAAAAGAATAAAAAAATAAAATGTCATTCAAAACCGTTAACTGAGTCTGACATTATGAATCAGATTAACAATATATTGATATATATAACTCCAGACCAAGACTTTGTCGAATGGTCAAATCGTTGGCTGGCAGTAGTTCACAAAGACGAATCTAATTTTAAGGTTGAAACTCTTAAATCACAGCAAACCGAATTAACTAATATCGAAAAACGATTAAGTAGTTTGTTGGACTTGAAAATTGATGGAGTCGTAGATAATGAAACTTATACAAGTAAAAAACAAATACTTGAACAAGAAAAGACTAAGATTTTGGCAAAATTAGCCAACACCAGTGACGATTTGGATGACTGGAGAAAGAGGGTGGAAAATACAATCGAGTTTGCCAGGGTAAGCCAATATAAATTCCAAAACGGTACACGAGAAGACAAACAGGTAATACTTTTAACTATTGGCTCGAACCTTATATTAAATAACAACAAAGTATTGGATGTTACCTTGAAAAAAGAATATGGAGTTCTAGCAAACAAAGAAAATTGGGCAACCGAATATAAGGGTTGGCTCGAACCTCAGAAATATACGGAAATTATGGCTAAATATGATGATTTGCGACCTGCAAATCCACTATGGCTCCCCCTCTAAGATTCGAACTTAGGACCAATCGCTTAACAGGCGAGCGCTCTACCACTGAGCTAAGGGGGAATGTGGTTAAAAAACTATTTTTAATTTTCAAAAGAGCTTGTCGATTATATGATATTTTTAACTCAAAGACCAGACTAAAACCCACATTTCCCCCGTTTAAACCCGGAAACTATTTATTGGAAATAAAAATAATAAGCCGGAGGGAAAAAAGAAAAACAAAAAAGTGGGGTCCCCTAAGGGAAACGAGGAGAGGAATAATTCCTCTCCTTTTTCGCTTCCGCATAAATCATCACCCTACCGTTTCCCCCGAACAAATTTCGAAGAATTTTCGAAGTAATTCGAAGAATTTTCGAAGTAACTCAGAAACAGTTTCTAGACCCTTTGATAACCAAGCTAAAACTAGGCCCAGATTAAACAACATCGATGGTGTTCCCGCCACCGCTAGCCATATTGGCATCGAAGAATCCAAAGACAAATCGACAGAAGAATCAAAGGCCCAAAACAACAGGCCTCCAATTCCAATAAACAATTCAGAGAGTAATTCGATTGTCTCTCTAAGTTTACCTTTCGGAGTTTCCTCTTTAAGAACCAATACAATGACCAAACTGATAGCTATTGGCACCAACAAGCCAATCATTGCCATCCACACAGGCCATCCCAAAATGGCGGCAATAACAAGAAACACCAACGAGATTAGACCTTGCACAATGTTCAAAATACGTACCATTTTAGTCTCCTTTAATATCCAAGTGGTTTTTTATTTTTAATTCGTAAGAAGATTAAAGTTCCCACGATTAAAATTGACAGGACAATTCCAAAAGGCATTTGCATGTCCTCTTGAAGTCCAGACAAAAAATACATTCCCCCTACGAACAAACCAAATAGACCAACTACAAAAATACCCATTTCTTCTTCTCCTTTTTTAATTTTTCTGATTTAAAATTTAGACCCACAGCAAAGGACATTTCTCCCCTCCTGAGGGCCTAAATTTTTCTCCGGCTTGTTAATGTACAACCAAGATCCTTTTCTCCGAAAACGCTTTGTTTTTTGAAAAAAATCTTGTTCAAAATACCCCTATACTATATCAAAAAACCTCCTAAAAGTCAACTATATATTTTATATTATAAGACTAGTCTTATTTCTTCCACCAATAGCCATCCCAATTTGGATCTGACTTCAATATTGCGCTTGAAGTCACAGATTTTTCAAGTTTTTTCGTCACTGAATTATCCTTCTCTTCACCCGCAGGCAAAACTCTGTGCCTTGGTTTTCTTTTCCCATCCGGTTTCAAATAATTATTCTCAATTACTGGACCCGGTAAGCCGGGCAAACCTGGTTGTGTTTCACTCATAAACTATTTTACCTCAAATTAACTTTTGTTTTCAGTTTTTTTCATTACCGGTACAATTCTCCTCACTATTCTTCCGTTTTCCCTTATTTCAATTTCTCTCAATTGGATATCACTTTCCGTACAAATTAGTTTATCTTCATAATTTTCATTTCTATTTTTTACTTCAACTACCCCTACTCTATTAACTTTTTTTAAAAGCTCTCCTAAAAATGCCATTTTTTTATTTAAATTAATAATTTTATTTCTTCAAAAAAACACAACCCGCAAAATACAATAAACCCAAAAAACAACTACCAACAGGTGGTAGCCCAAAAAAACAAGGCTACCACCTAAACCATTTACTAAACTAATGAGACTCTGGACAATAAGAGTCCTCAAAAGCCAACGAGCCCAGTGAAACCTGAATTTCAGGTTGAAACATAATGTGAGCCCTTCTTTGGGTTGGTAAGTCCACTTTTGAAGTGGTGTTTCTCTTAACTAGCCCAAGATTAATCGCTTTTTCCTGATTCCAATTGGGATCAGGTTCTGTGTGAACGCTCCCGTCCATCCATAAAAATTTTTTTCTTGATGTTTGCTGTGATGACATTATCTTTTTCCTTTACATTCGTTTCGCAAATTTTGAAGCTCTCTCCACTCTTCATCCGACAATCTTTTATCTTTCTTAGCCAATTTTTCTTCTTTTTTCTCCAAAAAATGGAGTCTCCGTTTTTTTTCGTCTTTACAACACATATATACCACCTATTTGGGTTTTGAATTTACTCTTTTTGAGTAGAACCCGATCAGTTCTCAACCGCAGTTAAGCTCTCATCGGGTCCTACCCTACTTGTATTTTGCAGGTTGTCAAGGTACTCCCTACCCCCCGCCAGTGTGATTGCTTAGTATCTCACCGCAGTTTTGTAAGATACATTGCAGTATAGCATACTATCTTATAATATCAAGGGGTCAAATACACACTTATTGCGCACAACTTTTATTCTTTAATAAACAAATATTTCCCAATCACTAGTAATTTATATAAATAAAACGATATTTAAAGTCATTTAATTACTAAAGTCCCCCAATTCAGCAGTAGCTGATCTACAAGAGTGGACAAGGGGGATTAAGAGGGTTTAAAAAATAGTTTTAATATATAATATCCATATGCCTCCTGCCAACTCTCTTTGGAAAATTCTGGAAATTCGTTTACCTCAGGAAAATGAGTTCACTCCCGAGTCCATGTCCTCTCTCCTCAGTAACTTTATTCAAATGAGTCATAGCTCATTTTTTAACCGACTTTTGGGTAAAAAATCGACTATCACTTCTCTGGAAATCGTCCTTCAAAAAGGCCAAATTCATTTTTATGTGGCCATCCCTACTGCTAATTTCGAATTCTTCCGTGCCCAAATTCTGGCCCAATATCCCACCGCCATCACTAAAGAAACAAAAGATTATTTGTTAACTGAATTCGATGGAACAAATGATGCGAACCAACTATTTACTAGCCAATTAGCTTTGTCTCGTCCCTACACTTACCCCCTCAAAACCAATCGCGACTTCCGCGACACTGACCCCCTGTCTTCAGTTCTCTCGCCTCTAGCTCGCAGTAACAACGAGACTGATTTTTTTGTTTATCAAATCCTTTTATCCGCTCCACCAAAAAATTGGCAATCTTCCATTATTTCTGTCATTCAAAACGGCATTATTGTCGACAAAGAAAAGGGTTATCACCAACCCCACCCCGATAAACAGGTTTTTGAAATTAAAATCGCCTACCCCGGCTTAATTACTCAAATTAACTTGTTAAGTAACAACCCCTCACTTCTTAATTCTCTTTTCTCTTCCTTTGGAATTTATACTAGCCCCAGAGGAAATTTTATTAAAACCTCTTCACCCTCTTTTTTATTTAAAAATAACTTAAAAAAATCTATTTTTTCTCGTTCTTTTTTACCCGGTCTTTCCAATCAAATTCTTAATGTTGAGGAACTAGCCGCTCTCTGGCACTTCCCCACCGCTCTGACCAAACTTCCCAATATTGCCTGGGGTAAAAATCTTTTTGCCGACCCCCCCGAAAACCTTCCCGTGGCCACTAATTTTGATGATGAAGCCAAAGACCAAATCACTTTTTTTGCTAAAACTGAATTTCACAATCAAGATGCAATTTTTGGTATTAAGCAAGGAGAAGACCGTCGTCGCCACACCTACATCATTGGCAAGTCCGGCACAGGTAAGACTACCCTTATCGCCAATATGGCCATTGACGACATTAGAAAGGGCCGTGGCGTGGCTGTTATCGACCCTCACGGCGATTTATGCAATACCATCCTCGACTATATTCCCGCCTCCCGTATCAACGACTGTTGTTATTTCAACCCGGCCGATCCCGAATATGTTTATCCTCTTAATGTTTTAGAGGCTCAAAATGATTCTCAAAAAGAATTAGTTGCCAGCGGCGTTATTTCCATTTTCAAAAAACTCTATGGCAATGTTTCCTGGGGTCCCCGCTTGGAACATATTCTCAGAAATGCTGTTTTAACTCTAGTCAACACCCCCGGTTCTGATCTCACCCATATCGTTGAAATTTTGACTAACAAAACTTATCGTGACAAAGTAGTGGCTGGCCTCAAAAACCAAACCCTGATCAACTTCTGGAAAAA
>Ga0247841_10006010_pt1 | contig 19141 bp, 10 predicted proteins | sample LaCruzMarch2015__2_FD_192410 | JGI IMG/M metagenome (GOLD analysis project Ga0247841, IMG submission 192410) | Freshwater microbial communities from meromictic Lake La Cruz, Castile-La Mancha, Spain - LaCruzMarch2015_18m | ecosystem: Environmental > Aquatic > Freshwater > Lake | place: Spain... | reverse complement strand
TGCTTTGAAGTTACCTGAAATAAAACAGGAACCAGACAAACAGCCCTCTTTCGAAATAATTAACCCTGATCCTGTAAATCAAAACATTGTTTCAGATAAGGAATATTCTTCTGAAAACGGTACAATAAAAGAACAGGATGTTATTATATATGATACAATACGTATCCATGTGTATGACACCGTGTATACATATGATACCGTGAATTACAGGCCTGTTGAAAAGAATAACAATGCGATCTTTTCTCTCGAAGCGTTCGTGGCCCCGGTTATTTCATCATGCATTTTTAAAACAGCTTCCAATGAATTCAAATCAGATTTGCGGAAACTCGAAAATGCAACATCTTCAAATTCCGGATTTTCAATAGGCTTAAACGCAGGTTATCAGTATAAAAACTGGTTATTACAAACAGGACTGACATATTCCCAGATCAACGAAGACTTTAACGACACTCTGATCACAAATATAAGCGACTCAATTTCATATTATGAATACTATTTTACAGGTCATCATGAACTTGATACAGCATACTTTACTTTTATATGGGATCCTGATGATTCATTATATATCCTTGTTCCTTATCTGCATGATACTTTTATTACCGACCTGGATTCAGCACAAAATTGGCAGACTTATAACAATACTACCAGGAGATTCTACAATAATTTAAATAAATACACTTACCTTGAAATACCGGTTTCATTAGGCTATGAGTTTAAATACCAGAGATTTTCAATTATTCCAAGGATCGGAGGGATTATTGGAATTTTACTGAATGCCAAAGGAAGATCAATTTCCTTTTATGATCATGATGCATTGATTGAGTTGGATAAGAATAAGCTACCCTTCCTTAAAACCACCTTTTCGTGGATGGTTGGACTGGGAATAAATTACCGTTTCAATGATCATTTCAGCCTGATAACCGAACCATTTTTCAAACAGAACCTTAATTCCATTTATACAAACCGGCATCCGTTCTCTCAGAGGTTCAGCACGGCAGGATTAAGGGCAGGATTAAAATATGAATTTTAACTTTCATTGAAGAAATAATGTTTTACAATATCTTTTAAATACATGAAAGAATAGGCTGCTATTTTTAAACAATTGGTCTAAAGCACAATGGAAATAACATTGAATGTTTTATAAAATATAAGCATGATTTTGGTTTAAGAGAAAAAATAAAAATATTAAATAAGTATACAACCAAAATACATGCATTGGAGTCTTATTTATATCAACAACAAAAATTATTAAAAATTATGAAAAGTTTATTATTGAGTATGGCGCTGTTGATGAACGGGTTAATCGCACTTGCTCAATTACCTCCTTTGACTGTTTCCGGTCAGGTGGTTAACCAAAACGGGGTTGCTGTACCTAATCACGAGGTATTTGTTGCTTTGGCTGATAGTGCCAATCCTGTTTACCAAATCTTCACTGCAATTACCGGAACCAACGGTAATTATAATGTGACAATACCTCTTAATTCCAACACTGCTGATCTGTATGTGGTATACACCTATGGTGATTGCGGCCCTGTTTATTATTCTCAGTTTGTTCAATCCTCTGTAACAAATGCGGTAGTAAATTTCCAGATATGCCTTAATGGATTACCAACTACCCCATGCCATGCAGCTTTTACTTACAATCCTGATCCTGGCATGATTTGTATCGGGGGTGGGCCGGGATTAAGCTTCAGCGACAACTCCCAGGCCTCAGGCACTATTATCAGCTGGGAATGGAACTTTGGAAACGGAGCTGTTTCAACTGATGAAAACCCTGACTGGTGTTTCATGTTGCCCGGCATTTACTTTGTATGTCTTACAATTACTACCGACAGCGGGTGTACCGATCAGTTCTGCCAGAATGTATATGCAGGTGACAGTATAATTAACCCACCTCCATGCCAGGCAAATTTTTACTACGGGAATCCTGCAGGAACCACTCAAAGTCAGTTTTTTGATGCTTCTTTAGGAAATCCGGATAGCTGGTTTTGGGATTTTGGCGACGGTACTACATCAAATCAGCAAAATCCTGTCCACGTTTTCCCTCAAACCGGATTTTACAACGTTTGTCTTACCATTTCAGCCTTTGCTCCAAATGGTAATATAAATTGCACAAGCACATTTTGCGATCAGATATTCTTCCAGGGTAATAACCAGAACGGATGTGACGCTTTCTTTACCACCGGGGATTCAATATTATGTTATGTTGGCTGGGGATTACAGTTTTATGATATTTCAAATTCCATTGATCCAATCATTAATTGGTACTGGGATTTCGGCGATGGCAATACTTCTGTTGATCAAAACCCTGTTAATTGTTTTAGCAACCCTGGTACATACGAGGTTTGTCTTACTATTGAAACAGACAGTTGTACAGATCAGTACTGTCAATTATTTACTTTCCCCGATAGTATTCCAAACCCTAATTGTGAATCTTACTTTAATTACTACAATGGTGGAACAAACTCCGGCTTATATTTCTGGGACGAGTCATTTGGAGGAGCTATTGATTGGTTTTGGCAGTTTGGAGATGGAACTTCCTCCACATTGCAGAATCCGGTTCATTTTTACCAGGCAGCAGGATTCTACGATGTTTGCCTGACCATATATACCTCAGCAGGATGTGTGGATGATTATTGCCAGCAGGTATATTATGATCCTAACAACCCGGGTAGTTGTGAGGCTTTCTTCAGCTACCAGTCAAACCCTGCTGGATATTATTTCTGGTTCATGAATCAAACCTATGCAGTAGCTGGAATTTATTACAGTTACTGGTCATTCGGCGATGGTACCAATTCAATCGAACCAAATCCGCAACACGAATATTCTACTCCCGGAACCTATGAAGTATGTCTTAATATAGTTACACCTGATAGCTGTTCTGATTCTTACTGCGAGTCCATTGTAATTGGTGGAGGCACCTATTCAGTATCAGGAAATGTTTATGCAAACGGAAACCTGGTAAGTAATGCAGCAGTTCTTCTTATGGGTGAAACCGGATCAATCTATTCTGAGTCTGTCAGCTCTGGGTACTATGAATTTACTAATGTTGCAGAGGATACATATATCATATATGCAATTCCTTCTTTTGTTCAATATCCAAATTATGTTCCCACATATTACGAGAGCTCAGTTTTCTGGGTCGATGCAATTGAAGTACCTGTGAGTGACAATGTTACCGGTGCTGATATTAACCTGATTGGTTTTAACTGGTTACCAACCGGAACAGGTACAATTACAGGTAATGTAGTATGGAACGACAGTACATCAACAAGTACATATAAAGACAGATTAGGCCCCTCGGTTGAAGATATTACTATATTGCTTATGACTCTTGATGATAATGTACTTATATATACATCAACAGATGCTCAAGGATATTTTGAATTCAAAACATTGCCTTACGGAACTTATAAAGTATACACCGAACTTACAGGTCATATTACATATCCGGCAATTGTTACACTGGATGAAACCAATTATACGGTGCAGGGTATCCAGATAATTATTAATGGAAGTACAATAGTAGTTGGTATTGATGATTCCACAGAAAACAGTACAGACAATTTTAGCGTATTTCCAAATCCGGTTAATGATTTGCTTAATCTGAGTATTTTATCAAATAAACCAACTGATATAAATGTTGCAATCCTTAATGCATTAGGACAAACAGTACATTCTGAGGTTATTCATGTAAATTCCGGCAATCATTTACATCAGGTAAATGTTTCTAAACTGCCGGGAGGAATTTATTATACCAGATTAACTTCAGGTAGTGAACAACCATCTGTGGTAAAGTTTATTAAGTAACCCGTTCCCGTCTGTATATAACAGCGCAAGCCTGTTGGGATTTCCCGGCAGGCTTTTTTATATACAGTAGAATAAAATTACCGGGAACCGGTTTAACAATACCCGATTTACATTGTACCAAAGTGAAAATGCAGGTAGTCTGAGCATCAGACCTACGTTTTCAGGTACAATGGGATCGGCAGTACAATGATTGATCATAACTGGTACAGGCCTTTCAATATTACAATCTCGTATTAAATTTGAACCAAAGGATGATGCAACTGAACAATAGCGGCAATTCTGCCAGATAATCGACAAACAAGGCGCTTACATATGAACCCACCATTCGAAATGCTGGTGGCATATATTCTGGATTCAACAATGCACAATTGTTTCAGATTTTATTTTTCCATTATTTTGTATCATGCAAAACAAGAATAAAAGAAATAAGGTTAATGTAGTTTATTCGACTAATCCTGAATTTGTTTACGAATTCGAAAATCGTGCTGAGACCGTGACTGTACCTCCACAGCAGCAGGATCTGAGAGTTATGACTGACAGAAAGAACCGGGGTGGAAAAACTGTTACACTTGTCACAGGTTTCGTTGGCAGACAAGAAGATTGTGAAGCTCTTGGAAGACTGCTCAAAACCAAATGTGGTACAGGAGGTTCGGTTAAGGACCAGGAGATTATTATTCAGGGAGATTTTAAAGAAAAGGTATTTCAGATATTATCTTCTAACGGTTATAAAGTCAAACGATCAGGCGGATGACAACTTTCCATTACAAAAATCGTCTTATTATTGTATTTTAGCAGAAAATTTAATTACTGAATTCATGAAAAAGATAATCTGGTCATTTTGCGTTATTGTATCAGGGTTTTTAGCCCGGGCAGAAGAAGGAGACCTGCAGGCTTTTTTTTATTATACTTCTTATTTTTCAGTAGAACAGGGGCCATTTATTGAAACATACCTCACTATAATTGGAAATTCTGCGGTATTTTCGAAAAATGAAAACGGAAAGCTACAGGCGAAGGTTGAAATAACGATACTTTTTAAAAAGGAAGATAAAATTGCCGATTTCAGGAAGTATGTTCTGAAAAGCCCGGAAGTAGACTCAAGTACTGCATCTTTCCCGAATTTTATAGATCAGCAGCGTCTGTCGCTGCCAAATGGTCATTACGATATTGAACTGAAAGCGTCGGATATGAATGCCGGCAAAAAAGTATTTGATTACCACGACGTGATTGTTATTAACTATAACACTGAAAATTGTGAGTTCTCAGGTATTGAACTGGTAGAAAGTTATACCCCCACTAAAGAAATAAATATCCTTTCGAAATGCGGATATGACCTTGTCCCTTATGTTTCAGATTTTTTTCCTGAAAATATTGAAATGATAAATTTTTATACAGAATTGTACAATGCTGACAAAATTGTTAAGAATGACGAGATATTTCTTTTACGATATATTATAGAATCGGCTGATACAAAAAAACCATTAAGTGATTTCATGAAATTCCAGAGACAAAAAGCCGGTAAATTAAATGTTCTTCTGGGTCGTATGCCAATTAAAGAGTTACCATCAGGAAATTATAACCTGGTTGTTGAAGCAAGAAATCGTGAAAATCAGTTACTTGTCGCAAAAAAAATGTATTTTCAACGCAGCAACCCAAAATATTCTATCAAGCTTGAAGATGTGTATTCACTCAAGGTCGATGAAACCTTTATCAGCACTGTAAATAACCTTGACACTTTAAGGGATTATGTTAAGTGCCTTTACCCGATTTCTGATTTTAATGAAATAAAATTTGCAGAAAATCTTCTAAATCAGTCCGATATTCTTTTATATCAACAGTTTTTATACGGTTTCTGGTTAAAACGTAATAATACCAATCCAAACGGTGAATGGATGAAATATAAGTCGTCGGTTTTCTATGTGAATAAAAAATATGGAATGCAAATCAGAAAGGGTTACGAAACCGATCGTGGAAGGGTTTATCTGCAGTACGGAGCTCCCAATTCAATAAACATGAATGAACATGAACCCGGTAATTATCCTTATGAAATCTGGCATTATTACCACATTGGTGAACAATCAAATTGCAAATTTATTTTCTACAATCCCGATCTGGTAGGAAATGACTACAGACTGTTACATTCGGATGCTAAAGGAGAGATTTACGATAAAAACTGGCAACTTACTCTTGCCAAACGCGTTATTGAACCGGGTTATATCTTGGAGGAAGGAGGGAATTCAGGCACCCGGCAAATTGATTATTATGGAAACCACTCATTTGATGATTTTAAAAATCCAAAATAAAAGTACTATCCTGATTTTGTATTCCTGATCACATCTGAACTATTCATGTCACAAATCTGGTACAATGTTATTTACTTTATTTTATGGACAGTTGCTTTGCTTCCGCTAAAGGTATTGTACGTAATTTCCGATATTCTTTTTCTGATTATTTATTACCTGGCAGGTTACAGGAAAAAAGTGGTTTTTGAAAATCTGCATAATGCCTTCCCTGAAAAAACAAAAAAGGAAATAGAACAGATTGCAATAAAATTTTATCATCATTTCTGCGACCTAATAGTTGAAATAATGAAATTGCCACGATTGAATGAAAAACAAATTCTGAAAAGAGTGAATTACAAAAATCTGGAAATTACTGACGAAATATACAGAAATAAAAAAAGCATTTCAGGGATTATCGGCCATTATAACAACTGGGAGTGGTTAAACAGTATGAGCCTTGTATTAAGTCATAAACTAATTGGAATTTATAAACCACTTTCAAATCGGGCAATCGATCTCCTTATGCTGAAAATACGTGGTAAATATGGTGCAATCATGGTACCCATGAGCAGTGTCTTCAAAGAGATTATCAGACATGAACAACTTCAGTTGCCAAGTATTACCATGTTTATTGCCGACCAGTCACCACCTAAGTCTGAAATCCGTTATCGTACGACTTTTCTGAACCAGGATACACCGATATTTCTTGGAGCAGAAAAGATTGCACGAAAAATGAACCATGCTGTTGTATTTTTTAAGATGAGCAAAGTAAAGAGGGGGTACTATGATTATGAACCGGTAGTATTATTTGAAAGTGCCGAAAATGTAAGTGAAAATGAGATTACAGATGCACATGTCATGATGCTGGAAAAGCAGATCATTGAACATCCTGAGTACTGGTTATGGACACACCGGAGGTGGAAACATAAGAATAAACAATAACTAATCGCTTGTCAGTTCCATAAAATAAGAGTTTATTTACCCTGCTTTTCATTATTGGTTCATGTTAAAAACAGCAATAGTAATTTTAAACTGGAATGGCAAGGATTATCTTGAGAAATTCCTGCCTGCAGTGATAAAGTATTCAGCATTGGATGCAACAGCTGTTTACGTAGCTGATAATGGTTCTGCCGATGGTTCATTGTCGTACGTGGAAGGTAATTTCCCAGGGGTTAGAATAATCCGTTTTGACAGGAATTATGGTTTTTCAACAGGTTATAACAAGGCTTTAGCTGAAATTGATGCTGAGTATTTTGTCCTGCTTAACTCGGATGTTGAAGTCACACCGGGATGGTTGTCGCCGTTAATCAAACTTATGGATGAAGATCATCAGGTCGCGGTATGTATGCCGAAAATAAAATCATTTAACGATAAAACCAGTTTTGAATATGCCGGAGCAGCAGGCGGCTTTTTAGACAGGTTTGGATACCCTTTTTGCCGCGGAAGAATTTTTAATGTGATAGAAAAGGATAATGGTCAATACAACGACGCAAGGGAGATTTTCTGGGCTTCAGGTGCCTGTATGTTTGTACGTGCCAGCCTTTACAAAAAAGCCGGGGGGCTTGATGATGATTTCTTTGCACATATGGAAGAAATCGACCTTTGCTGGAGATTGAAAAATATGGGTTATAAAATAATGGTTGTTCCACAAGTAGAGGTGTTTCATGTTGGTGGAGGAACTCTCCCCAATAATAATCCACATAAACTTTTTCTTAATTTCAGGAATAATCTCTGGTTGCTGTGTAAGAATGTACAACGAAAGAAACTTGCCGGCATCCTGATGTTCCGTCTTGTTTTCGATGGCATTGCCGCTTTTGTGTTTTTGTTTTCTTTCCGCCCTGACTTTTTTTATTCGGTTTTAAAAGCACATTGGTCATTTTGGCGATCAACAGATCAAATAAGAATAAAGAGAAAAGAAAACCTTAAATTATTCTGGAATTACAAGCATCGCGAAATATACCGCAGCAGCATAGTACTTAACTTCTTTATAAAACGTATCAGAACCTTCAGGAACCTGAAAATTTAACGATTTATTTTGCAATTTCCTATTATTCATTTATCTTTTGCGTTATCTATCTGTTGCAAAAGTATATTGACCCGGGCAGGAAATAATTGCTGTGCAACGAAATGTAAACTTTGAGTCTAAATTGTAAACAACTAATGCAAGTTGATGCTCAGTTGATTGAAGCGTGTAAAAAGCGCGAGCGTTACGCACAAAAGGTTCTTTACGAAACCTTTGCACCTCCGATGAGGGCAATTTGTCTGCGCTACGCCCGAACTTTTTCAGATGCTGAGGATCTGTTGCATGAAGGATTTATTAAGGTTTTCGCAAATATCAGGCAGTATTCGGGAAAAGGTTCTTTTGAAGGCTGGATGAAGAGAATTTTTATTAATTTATCAATAACATATTTTCATAAAAAACAAAAACAAAATATATTTCAAAATATCGACGATGTAAGTGAAATTTCATTACGTCATAACAGAACTGATGACGAAGATACTGAAGCAGATTCCGGAATGAAATCGGTTATCCTGAACTCCGAATTCTCTGTTGAGGAGATACAGCAGGCAATGAGTGAATTGCCCGATGGGTACCGTATGGTGTTTAATCTTTATGTTTTTGAAGAACACAGTCATAAAGAAATCGGGGAAATGCTTAAAATTAAAGAAAACACTTCAAAGTCGCAATTGGCAAGAGCAAGAAAATCAATGCAGCAAAAACTTTATGATCTGGCTATCCGGAAAATGAAATATTCTAACCATGATGGTAACAATTATCTTAAACTGGTTATTTGATTTTTGAATTAAAACTGTAAACTAATAACTAACATATTCAAATGGCTGACAATTTGAAATACATTGACGACCTGGTCAGGAATGTACTGGAGCACAGGATGGTCAATTCACCTGATCAGAGTTGGGAGACTCTTGAGAAGAAAATACCTGTACCCGGTTTCTGGCAATTTAACTTACGCCGGTTTAATATTTATTACCTGAGTTCAATAACTGCAGCGATACTCATCCTCCTTTTTATATTAACATACATTCCCGGCAATGATGTCACTTTAAAATATGATAAAAATGATAGTGGAAAAATTGCTCTGTCGAATACTGAACCTGGTGTTCCTGCAAATAGTAATATAAATGCTATCGCTCCTAAAGATACTATCGGGAATGAAAAAAACACTGTACCCCATGATAATATCGCACAACCGGAATATGTAAATGAACAACAAAATATTAATGAAAAGAAAAACAAATCTTTAAAAAGCAATATCAGGAAGCTGTTTAAACAAACCAATCCTGTAAGTGAATCTGTTCAGCCTGTTTCATACGTTCTGAAAGATTTTACTGTCCAGGCAAATGAACAAAAGATTGAGGAAGAAAAAAATGTGCAGAACCAGTTAGAATATTTTGTAAGGGAGAAATTCGATATCCCTCAGTTGACAACACTTGGATTAAATATTGGAAATACTGACTTCCGGATTGCAATTCCTGATACCAGCAGGAAATTCAACCTGCTTTTTGAAAATTTGGAATTATCTCAGCAGAATTCCAGGTATTACGCTGAATTGTTTTTCTCACCATTATATACCTATAACCAACTGACTGCAAAGAATGGTTCATATGAAGAATTAATGACTGAGAGGAAAAATCTTGAAAAGCCCCTGGTAAGTTATTCTGTAGGTGGTAATTTTTACTATATGCTTACCAATAGTGTCTTTCTCCAGACAGGACTTGCATATTCACGACTTGGTGAGAAATTCAGTAAAGGAGGAGTTATGAGCATAGACTCAGCAACTGTTTCGTTGGCAGACAGCAATACTGTATGGTTCTATAATATCGATTCTTTTTATGTCGGGATATACGATTCAATTCCTTATACTTATGCTACCGGTACTTACCACACAGAAATGAATTACGATAGTACTTTCAAAAACTCAGTTTCTTCAATAAACAGGTTCAGCTACCTTGAAATCCCTATCATACTTGGATACCAGTTTAACCGGCCCAGGTTTTCTTACTCGGTCAAAGCCGGGATTATTACAGGATTTCTACTGAATGCTTCTGGTAAAAGTCTCTCTACCGGCGATGCTCAGACCATTGAAGATATTAACAGTAATATGCTTTTCAAAAAGCCGGTTTTTAGCTATACATTTGGAACCGGCATCAGTTACCAGATCACCGAAAGGTTTTATCTTACAGGAGAAGCTTATTACCGTAAAAGTTTCACCTCGATATTTAAAGAATATCCCCTTATTCAGAAATACGAGACATATGGCTTAAGATTAGGAATCCGTTATGGATTTTAAATTATTTGATTAAATTTATGAATCTGCCGGCAAAAAATATTGTTTTTTTCTGCATATATATTTTGCTGGTACTTAGTCCGGTTGTGTTATTATCAGGTAAGCCGGCTTTTTCAAAACCGCTTGAACCAAATTGTATATCATCCGGTCAAATTCCCATTGATAACAATATATTGTACAGGCCAGATGTTCAGACTAATACGTATGACATGTCTGTTGATTCCCTTGTAGTTCCACAGTCCGGATGTAACCTTGGAAGTTACGAAACTTTTGCAATATTGGCCAACAATTACGGCGATAGTGTTAACAACGTGACATTTTCATTTTCAATCGATAGTGGCTTAACCTGGACAAGTGAAGTTTATTCAGGATGGATTGCCGGCAATAGTTCCATAATATTTTCTTTCCAGCAACATGCCGATCTGTCAAATGTACATGTCTATTCATGTTATTTTACAGTTACAGTACCAGGTGATTCCAATTCTGCGAATGACACATTTCAGGTAAATATTATTCACATCGAACCGGTTGAAATTGCTATTTTCGGCCTGGAAAATTCGTATTGTATTAATGATCCTCCTGTTTTTCCTGTAGCCACGCCGTCAGGCGGAATCTTTACAGGTCTTGTTGATTTATTCGATTCAACAGGTGTTCATGAAGTGAACTATTCGTTTTATAACCCTGTAACTGGTTGCTCAGGAAGCAAAACACTGTTTATCAGTATTTACCCATATCCTGAAATTGATCTTGGAAATGATACAGTGGCCTATGCTCCCGTTGAGGTTGATGCAGGAACCAGTATGGCAGCATATCAATGGAGTACCGGGTCGGGTAATCATTCGATCATAGCCGGAAACACTGGATTATATTCAGTTACGGTCACAAATCAATATGGTTGTCACAATTCCGACCAGATTAATGTGACACTGATCACTATTCCTTCACCGTGGATTTATTCTGAAAATTCAGGCTATCATGTAATACTTTTAAATGATATTTATTCATCTGACTATACTATTGATGGAATACCAATAATCCCCGGTGATTATATTGGTGTGTTTTTTACCAATTCCCAGGGATTGCTTCAGTGCGGAGGTTACACAACCTGGGGAGGTATAACTACTTCAATATATGCATGGAATGGAATTAACCCCGATAACGGATTTGAAACAGGTGAGGAGTTTTACTGGAAAATTTTCGATGTTTCAACCTTAACAGAATATCTGGCTGAAGTGATTTATGTTCCGACTCCTCCGCTGCCCAACCAGCAGTTTTTCCAGGTGAATGGTCTCAGCGGTCTGACTTCATTGGAGGCATCAACAGGCACAAGAATTTTGGGACATGATGTTAAATGCCATGATGATATGGATGGCGCAGCAGACCTGACTGTGTCCGAAGGTTCTGCACCTTATACTTTTCATTGGTCAAACGGTGCAACTACTGAGGATATTACAAACCTTCCGGCAGGTTCGTTTATGGTCACGGTCACTGATAATTTCGGAGTGCAGTTTATTGACAGTATATTTATTTATGAGCCGCCTGAACTTTTCTCTTCAATAATTGCAACTGACATTACATATCCCGGGGACACTGCAACAGTTAATCTGACTGTTTATGGCGGTATGCCCCCTTACCAGTACTTGTGGTCGAACAATTCCTTAAACCAGGATTTGGAGAACCTTTCAGGAGGCTTATATTCAGTAACAATTACCGATTCAAGAGGCTGCATCAAAACTGACAGCATACTTATTCCCGGATATTGTGAACTGAACCTTTCTGATGTAAATAATATTACCTGCTGGGGAGATTCAGACGGATCGGCAGTTCTGACAGTCAGCAATGGAATACCTCCCTTTTCGTTTTTCTGGTCAAATGGCTCAACTCATGAGTATTTGGTTGGTGTTACTGCAGGATATTACGGGGTTACACTTACTGATTTCAATTATTGCCTTGATACCCTTGTCGTTATCATTGCACAGCCTGATCCCCTGATGATCGGAGCTGATATACATAATGCTGATAATTTTGAGCTCAATAACGGATCTGCTGAACTTATTATAAGTGGCGGTACTTCACCTTATAGTTGCCTGTGGTCGGATTATTCAACAACTGAATATCTTGCAAACCTGTCAGTGGGGACATATTTTGTAACTGTCACTGATAATAATTCATGTACTGAAACATCTTCAGTAGTAATTGGTGAGCAGCATATACTTGAATTATCAGGCATTGTTTCAATGGGTCCTAACTTTCTTGAAAACGGGATTTCTGTCCTTGCATATTACGGTGACAATAATATCATTTCTATTGATTTTGCAATAATATCAGATGGTGTATATTCATTTACCGGATTATACCGTGGCAAATATCTGGTTTATGCCGTACCCGACCTTAATTTTACATTCAATTATTTTCCTCACTATTATCCCAGCTATTATGGAAATTCAATATTCTGGGAAAATGCAGAAGTAATTAACCTCGATACATCAAGGAATGATATTGATATCAGCCTCTTTGCCACATCAGAAATTAACTTCGGTCAAGGAAAGATAAGCGGATCAATATCATTTTTATATTTTGACGATTACGAACAGGATATATATGGAGTTCCCTGGTTTGAAGGTACTTCTGGTAGTACCTTACACCGGGGTGCAGCTATGAACATTCCTGTACTTCTTCTTGATAATGAGTTAAAACCGGTAGCATATACCCTGTCTGATGTGTCAGGGCAATTCAAATTTTCAAATCTGAGTTTCGGAACTTATACTGTATATCCTGAAAAACCAGGTTATTCAACACATTCCTGCCAGGTTGACATTGACGAAAACAGTCCTGAAGCAGCTTTTATAAATTTTACTATTATTCCCGGAATTATTACCGGCATTGATGAAAGCAACCATCCTGCCCTGGAATGCATAAATATATATCCAAACCCCTGTACAAATGAATTATTTTTGAAATTACCTGTCAGGGAAAAAGAGAAGATAGTGTTATCAATCATTGACCAGACCGGAAAAATCCTGGAGGTTAAATCCTTGAATTTGACTCCCGGAATTCATCTTATCCCTTTTGATCTTCAAACTATTCCTGCCGGATTATATATTCTTTCAGTTATTTACGAAGGTCAGGGAGTAATGTATACAAAGTTCCTGAAATACTGACAGATCGATTGAGCAATGTACAAGTCATAAAACAGATTATTTTCAATCATATCTCACAATATCAGGTTTACTCACAATGAAGTTATCAGGTTTGAAGACATTTATTCCTGTAAGTTTAACCAGAAAATTGTTACCTCCTGATGGTACTACAGGATAATATGCAAAGGAGATCTGAAGCGTACTGAAGAACAGATTTTCGTTGCCTACCCTGAAGCCGGGTCCAAAACCCGCATAGAAATCTTCATGATGAAAGGCAGCATGAGGGCTGATGAATCCAATATCTTCAAATATAATGACTGATGTTTCGAATCCCCAGAATGCCTTTGGCATGAATGCGACCTGTTCGAGTTTACATATCAGGCGGTAGTTTCCTTTCAATGAATCTCCGTTTAATCCTCTTATGTTGTAATCTCCGTTAAGGTGAAGGTTTTCGTTATCGAAACGGTTAATCCCGAAAGTATAATTTAAGTCAATGAATTGGCGGAATGCATAACCACCCATGATGATTTTTTTGCTGAAAGCATTGGCTTTCAAGACAACTGCAGACTGCTCCCAGTGATTTTTATGGATGAATCCGCCGGCGATTATTCCGGTATTAAGGTAAGCGTAACCGAAGAATCCTCCATGTAAGATTTTCATCATTGCATAGTAACGATCCTGGAATTCGTTGAATTCTTTTCCGAAAGTCAGTTCAAAAAGGTAACCATAAGGTATCTCTTCTGATAGTCCTGAGGTATATATTTGTGTGCCTGTAAAATAATTATTCTTCGACATAGCGAGCGTTGCAAGTATCAATGACTTGTTGAAGTACAGGTAATTCGAATCAGGTTCTACTGCCGGTCGCCGGCTGAATGTCATGTTATTTACCCTGCCTGCCGCGAATAACTGATTTTCTGCTGAAGTTCCTGTATTGATCCTTTTAAGTTTATAAGATCTGCTTAACCATGCATCAACGAAATTGTACCCGATATTTGTTTTTTCAGTAATCCCGCTTTCAACAATTGTTGAGTAATTCTGAAACTTAATGCCTCCTGCATAATTGAACTCATGTGCCAGAAATGACCTGTAAACATCTATTTCATGGTTCTTAGTACCATAGGAGTCAGTATATGTAAGTTTAGTGCTGATAAAACTGCCAAACAGATTGTTTACCAGGTAACTGCCGCTGTAGCCTATAGGTTTCCTGTCGTTTAAATTCATAGAAATATCATTTTCAAAATGTTGTCCTGTACCAAAAATATTCCTGTCGTATAACCTTACTGAAGCAATTTCCGGGCTGTAATATTTTCCGTCAACTGCCAGTGACCAAACATCTTTGGTTATAACGATAATATCTGCTGAATCTTCAGCCACCGGAATCACTTCTATCCGTGCATCCCTGATATAAATAAGGTCTCTTAATATTCTTTCGTTATCGGCAAGCTGGATGGGATTAACCGTATCTCCTTTATTAAAGAGAAGATTACTCATAATGATATTATCCCGGCTTTCGGTGTGGAGCTTGTTGGCTGTCTTTGCAGACCAGCTTATGGCCTGAATGGTAGTGTCGTTTACCGATGTACCAAATGGTGACAGTTTCCGAAAGTGCACTGTCCGGATTTTTTTCCCCTGGTATGGAATAAAACTGTTTTCACTTTTATCAAGATCATTTTTTGGGTTTAGTTTCTCGTGTTTAACGGGTTGCGAAAATGCAAAACTGAAAAGTTCACGTGTAATAAAATTCCTGTTTGCTTTTGATCGAATGGCATTATAAAAATCTTCATATTCTCTTTCAGGCCTGGCCGTGTTAGAATCCGGTTCAGCAAGTATCATTACTGTATCATTAAGTATTATTATTGAGCTGTCTGCAATTAGGAGGAATGGCTCACCCGCCTGTTTAAGGCTGTCAGTGATTGATTTAGGGTCTTGTGCTGTTGTGTTGACAAATGCATAGAACAACAGTGTATGAAGGAGAAATATAGTGCTATATATTTTTTGCCTGAACATTCCCGGAAAATTAAAGATAAAAACGCATTCGGGCAATTAAAGTTTTTTTAATGAGATAAACTGATCATTCAACATTATTGTGAAATAAATTAAAACATTCCGGAGAGAAAGTTTATCTTATTTCACTGAGACATCAGTTGGGACGGTATTTTGTGTTTGGATGCGGAGCTTTTAGATTTCTGCCGTTCTTCGGGGTATTATAAATTCTTACGGTGTTATATTTTAACTTCAATTCCTTTTCCTGCCAGGAGCGCTTTATCATAAATAATTTTTGCAGTGGCAGCATCCTGTATAGCAAGACCATTCGATTTGAAGATGGTGATTTCATCATCATTCATTCTGCCCTTCTTTATTCCTATTATTACCTCCCCCAGTTCGGCATAGAAGTGTTCTTTTGTGATTGCTCCTTCCTGAATTGGAATAATAATATCACCGGCCTCATTAAAACATGCTTCCTTTGAGTCGCCAATAAATCGTGAACGCGTAATCAGCGCCGTGTCGAGCTCGCGTGCGCCTGGAGTATGGCTCCCAATTCCGTTAATATGGGTGCCTGGTCTAATTTTTGTCCCGTTAAAAAGTGGAGTTGAAGAAGAAGTAGCGGTGCATATAATATCAGTTTCAAGCAGATCATCAGGATTGTTGGTCTTTACAACTTCTATATTTAATTTTTTACTCATTTCGGCTGCGTATTTTTCAGCTGCTTCAGATGAAATATCGTAAACATAAGCTTTTGATATCTGGCGTGCCTCGGTAACTGCCCACAGTTGCATCTTTGCCTGAACTCCTGCACCGTATATTCCTGCCTTCATGTTTTTTTTGTTTGGAGCAATGTACCTGGTTGCCACTCCGCTGGCTGCACCGGTTCGCATGGCGGTGAGATAACCACCATCCATTATACATTTCACATCGCCTGTGTCGGGATCCTGCAGTAACACTTTCCCAATAGTGGTTGGCATATTATGAAGGGCAGGATTATTCTTATAAACAGTCACAACCTTGCATGCCAGTGCTTTCATCTGACGCAGGTAGGCCGGCATATAAAGTGACAATCCGTCGGGTGGTTTTATGCCGATACGCAGGGGCAGGTCGGCTGTGCCTTCTGCCAGTTCACGGAATGCCTGTTCAACTGCAAACATACAGTCTTTCATATTCAAAACTGAAATAACATCCTCACGGTTTAATATCAGTACCATAATAATATCCTCGTTATTAAAAGTTTAACATGCTTATTAGTAATCAGTTGCATTTATAATGTAATAGTCAATTTATCTAAGAAAATTATTATTATTAATTGATAATCTTTTCTAAAAAGTTTTTAAGTTCTGGTATTTTGGTTTGAATAATTTACCATACTGCTTTATCGTCAATTCCGAAATAATCATGAGCAACGATATTTCTGAATCCTTGAATTTTGTACCATTCAATTTCAGTATTTTTATTCTTAAAGTTCTCACTTAACTTCGATGGCATCTCTCCAATAAAGATAAAACAATAACATCTATGTCACTTTTCTCCGTTTGCTCCTCTCTTTTATAAGAACCGAAGATATCTATTTTAGGTACATTAAATTCAGAATGTAAAAAAGATATATTTATTTTTAAAAATCAATACGCCGGTTCATGATAACATAACAAATTGCTTATAATTATTTTAATGTTACAAATCTATTGAAATTATTAATTAACTTTTCAAATTAATCATTTAAAATGCTAAAAATTAAATGCACGACTTCCCACGGATTCAGATCGTTCATTGATAACTGTTAATTGCTAATTGTTCATTGCTCGTTCTTATCCTTTACACATCTGAATCCAATGGTTGAACTCCTGTCGAAGCCCGGGGAAACCATTAAAAGTATCTGTGGATGGTTAACAGGTTTAGGGCCGCCGCTGATGTACCAGATGCTGGATTGCGGGTTGTACCAGCTTCCGCCTCTTATCATACAGAAATAATAACTGCCGTTATCGTAAATGTCACCTGTAAGTTGCCATACATTCCCCGTAAGATCACAAACTCCAAAAGGGCTTGCACCGGCCGGATACCTTTCGACAGGTGTAGTATGAGTAATATTTTTATTGCATTTTGTCGAATCCATTTCATTTCCCCATGGGAACCTTCTGCCATCAGTCCCTTGTGCAGCGTACTGCCATTCCTTCTCTGACGGCAGACGCTTACCTGCCCACCTTGCATATGCTTTTGCATCATCCATGCTGATATATACCACCGGGTGATTTTCAAGTTCTATTGGAAGTTTACTGTTTACCCAATGCCTGAGATAGTTTGAAGTATCTGAAGGTAAGTAACCTGTTGCATCAATGAAATCTTTGTACTGCCTGTTTGTAACAGGATACCTGTCAAAATAGAAGCTTTTAATTTCAACTTCTTGAGGTTTGGTAAAATCAGGATATGGAAGGAAAGAGTCCTGCTGATTGTCTTCACGCACAGAGGAGTAAGTGAATTTACCGCCTGTGACTTCTGCCATTCCCATTGGGCAGGTTGAAGCAGGTATAGTATATTCCGCTTTTGAAATAAGCCGTGGTGTTGCAAGGGGAATGAAAACCACTCTCTCGTCTATTAACTGATTTTGTTCGAAAAGCTGGATTACAAACTTTTCTTCATGTCCGGGAAAGTATTCGTTAAGTGAAATAGTTTTTTTCTCAACCGGGAAGTCGACGTTATGGGAATCATATGAAGGATTTCCGGCTGTGACTCTGATAATACTGCCTGTATCGGCAAAAAAGCTCAAGGAATCAAAATGGAGAGTGACTTCAAGATGCTCAGGAAGCAGAGCAATACAATCCACATTACCTTCCATACGAGTACCAAGCCAGCTATGGCTGAATCCCTCCACATTCACAGGTATATAAAGTCTTCTGTCAATTGTATCCGGAGAAATTTCTTCATGATTCCATAAGCTTACATAATGATGATATGAAACAAACGGGGCTTCAAACAGGGGTTTATTACATCCTTCGGACTTCAGGCTGAAAATTGTAAAAATTGTTTTCTCCCCGTCCTTCCATTTATTAACCCAGATGCTGTCGGTGAGTGTCGGAAGGAGGGGAACCCAGTCAGGATCACAGAAAGCATAAGTGTTTTCACGAAGAATTTTTGTTGTTCTGCCCAGGTATTGGAATTCTTCATCGATCCAGTCGGGACGGCCGGGCTGCATTGTGTTTATTTCCACTCCGTAACCATTAAAAAATGAGACTGCAACTTCACGATGTATCTTGCCTTCCGCCAATTGAATGACCCTGAAAATAGCAAAATCAGGTTTGATCAGTTTATTCATATTCAATGGAGGAGGCATAAACAATGCATCATGAACCCTTCCTGACACAATGCCGGGCATATCGCGCGGAACGGCCATCCCTTCGCTGTACATAATAATTCCTGGTTTAACCTTATCGGCTGTTTGCTGGAACTCTTTGCTTGATGCACCACGTGTGTCAAGTACAATACCATCGGCTCCTGTGGTACGCAGCATATTTTCCATTCCATTAAGGTGATCCTCATGACGTGTGCTTTCGTCCCATGGATTATAGGAAATAAAGTATTTTTTGCCATTACTGTGGCAAAGATCAACCTGGCGTTT
>Ga0247841_10006008_pt1 | contig 19147 bp, 12 predicted proteins | sample LaCruzMarch2015__2_FD_192410 | JGI IMG/M metagenome (GOLD analysis project Ga0247841, IMG submission 192410) | Freshwater microbial communities from meromictic Lake La Cruz, Castile-La Mancha, Spain - LaCruzMarch2015_18m | ecosystem: Environmental > Aquatic > Freshwater > Lake | place: Spain... | reverse complement strand
GGCTTCCACGGGCGGACCGGACACGACCTGCCGACCGCGGTTCCCGACCTCCGACCTCCGACCTCCGCCGTCCGACCTCCGACGTCCGACCTCCGACGTCCGACCTCCGACCTCCGCCGCTCTGCGGTTTTCCTCCACGTCTGCCGCCTCGGAGCCCACCGGCCGGCCCTCACGCTCAACCTCCACCGCGACCGCGCTGTTGGCGGCACTGCTGCCGTTTGCCGGGCTCTACCTTATCCCTTATGCCGTGCTGGTTGGGCTGGCGGGGCTCGCGCTGGGGGGACGATCCTGCTGGCGGCGACTCGTGCCGCCGGCATGCGGCCTGGCACTGGGGTGCGGCCTGCTGGCGCTCCTGCACCTGGGGCTGGGGACATGGGCGGCCACGACCGCCTTCGTCACCGGGCAGACCGGTCCCTCGCTACTCGGTCGGTTGGCTCGGGTGCCGGCGGCCTGGTGCGTGGACCCAAGCCTGCTGCCGCTGGTCGCATTCCTGGTCTGCGCCAGGTTTGCCCGTGGGCCGGGCAGAAGCGCGGTGACGACGCCGGCCGTGCCGTCGGTACCGGCGCGTTGGCTGCAGCCGGGCCCCGGCGCGGTCGGGTTGGCTGCTGCCGTGGGCATCCCGGCCTGGATGACGCTGGCTGGGAAGTACGCGCCTTACTATGGTTGGATGACCTTCATTCCGGTGCTGGGCTGTGTACTGTGCGTCCTCGATCGGCACTCGTCCCCTGGCTCCGAGATGGCCCGGGTGTCGGCAGACGGAATGGCGCCGCGGTCCCGCTGGCCGGTCCGTATCGGCGCCGTGGCGCTCCTCGCCGCCGCTGTCGTGGGTCTGCCGCTGCGGCTGCTGGCGTGCGTCCTGGAGTGGCGTCAGCGCGACTACGCCCCGGTGGCGGAGTTCGTCCGCACGCATTTGCGGCCGGATGACGAGGTGGTCAGCGGCTTCGAGACCTTCTACCCCGCCACCCGCCACTGCCGGCAGGTGACGTTCCCACCGTGCATCCGGGCGAGCGGCAGCGGGATACCGCTCGCAGTCACGGCTCTGGTTGGCGGCGAGGAGCTGGTGGAGGAGCTTGGCGGGGTGGAGGAGTGCGCGTGGGTGTCGATAGCGTCCTACGAGTCGCCCCGCTATAGTCTGCGGGTTCGGGTGGGCCAGGCGCGCTGGTACAAGCTGACCATCTGGCGCAGGCGAGCGGGCGGTGCGGCACCCGGCATCCAGGGCGGAGCGCCGGAGGCAGGGCTCCGTTGGTGTGCTCTCCCCCAGTACGCCCAGTACGCCTTAGGTATCAGGTCTCATGGCGGATGGACCCTTACAGGTGACGGTGGACGATTGCACGGCCCCCCAGGCTCGGGCACTGGGCGACTGGCTGCGCCTGCTGCGGCTGCCGCATTGGGCCAAGAATGGGATTGTCTTCCCTGCCGTGCTCCTCGCCGGACGTGCCGCCGAGCCGGCGGCCTGGCAGCAGGCGGCCTGGGTGTTTGCGGCGTTCTGTCTGGCCTCGAGCAGTGTCTATGCGGTGAACGACCTGCTGGACTGCCAGGCGGATCGTCTCCATCCGTCCAAATGCCGACGCCCCGTGGCCGCCGGCCGCTGTGGCGTCGGGACGGCCGTGTGGACCGCCGTGTTGCTGGCACTGGCGGCGCTGGGGCTGGCGGTCAGGGCCGCCGCCCCGGCCGCCATCTGTGTTCTGGCCTACCTGGCCCTCAACCTGGCCTACAGCCTGCGGCTCAAGCACGTGCCGATTGCGGATGGGGGCTGCATTGCCGCAGGCTTCGTCCTGCGCCTCGTTGCCAGTCTCGGTGTGCCGGGGCCGGACCTGCGGCAGTGGCTCCTTCTGGCGAGCGTCTTCCTGCTCTGCCTCTGCGTGGCCTTGGCGAAGCGGACGGCGGATCTGCGTCTGCTGATGGGAGGAGCATCGGGGGTGCCGTCGGGGCTCGGCCTGGACGGCTATACCCCGGGCTCACTGCGTTTGCTGCTCCCGGCCGTCGCGGCGGCGACGGTCCTGGTCTACGGCCTGTTTGCCTGGGTCGCCGGCAGCGGCACGGTGCTGCCCATGCTGACACTGCTGCCTGTGCTCTTCAGTCTCTTCAGGCTCGCCCGCTTGTCGACCGCAGGGGTGTATGTGGAGCAGATCGACCTGGTACGCTCCGACGGTCGCTTGCTGGCATCTGCCCTCGCCTGGCTGGCTCTCTGGGGGTGGATCAGCATCCCGGGGTGAGGGCGGAGAACCGCCGAATGACGAATGACGAAGGCCGAATGACGAAGGCCGAATGACGAATGACGAATGCCGAATGCCGAATGACGAAGGCCGAATGACGAATGACGAATGGGGAGTGAGACGATGCGGATCCTGGTTACCGGCGGCGCGGGGTTTGTTGGTTCGCACTTGGATGCCGAACTCGTGTCCAGAGGGCATGAGGTGCTCGTGCTGGACAACCTCAGCACGGGCCGCTACGAGAACATCGAGGCGATCGAGCGCGCGGGCCATCTGCGGTTGGTGGTGGATACGGTGAACGACCCGCAGATCGTGGACGAGTGCGTCAAGCAGTGCGACGCAGTGTTCCACCTGGCGTCGGCCGTCGGCGTACGCCTGATCATCGAGCAACCGGTGCGCACGATCGAGAGCATCGTGGGCGGCACCGACGTGGTACTCCGGTCGTGCGCCCGCTATCGGCGGCCATTCCTGCTGACCAGCACCAGCGAGGTCTATGGCAAAGGCTTGAGGGTGCCCTTCAGCGAAGACGACGACCGGGTCATGGGTGCCACCACCAAGCGGCGTTGGAGCTATGCGTGTGCCAAGGCGCTCGACGAGTTCCTGGCGCTGGCGCACTGGTATGAATCCCGTCTGCCGGTGCGTATCGCGCGGTTGTTCAATACGGTTGGCCCGCGGCAGACTGGCCAGTACGGCATGGTCATCCCTACCCTCGTGCGCCAGGCTTTGAGCGGTCAGCCGATCACGGTCTATGGCGACGGCCAGCAGAGCCGCTGTTTCGGGCATGTGTCGGACGTCGTGCACGGCCTGGCTGACCTGATGGAGTGCGAGGCGGCCAGGGGCCAGATCGTCAACCTCGGCAACGACGAGGAGATCACTATCCTGGCCCTGGCCCAGCGCATCCGCGAACTGACCGGCGCCGTCTCAGAGATCGTGCTGATCCCCTACGAGGAGGCCTACGGCGAGGGCTTCGACGACATGCGGCGCCGGGTCCCCGATCTTTCCCGCGCCAAACGCCTGATCGGTTTCGCGCCAAAACTGGGACTGGACCGGATTCTGCGCGATGTCATCGACTTCGAGAAGAGTCGGCTGCAGTCACGGTGAAGCACCAGGGGCGGGTGCTGCGCACGGCGGGTATTGCCCGAGGTGAACCGTCGGAAGGGAGAGCCGTCGCCATTCACCATCCACGATTCACCATTCACGAGCCAGCGGAAAGGCTCAGGTGGTCCGTAGTCGGGGCGTGCCCCGAAAGGGACTGGCTGTGATGTCGAGGCTCTGTCAGTTGGTGCTGTCGCTGCCGCGGGCGTGTGCTTCGCACTTCGCGGCGCTGGACTTCCGGGTGCCGCCGGGCACCGCGGTCACCCACGATCCGCCGACGGCGCCGCTGGGGTCTGGCGGCGGCCTGGTCCACGCCCTGGCGACCGCCTGGCGGGAGTCTGGCGTGGCCGACTTCGCGGCCTGGCTGGGGCAGGGCGTTCGTGTCGTGGTGCATGCCGGCGGCGAGGGCCGGCGCACCCCGGCCTACGCGGCCGAGGGCAAGGCGTTCATCCCCATCCCGGTCCTGCGCTGGTCGTTCGGTCAGCGGCTTGACCAGACGCTTGTGGATCTGCAGTTGCCGTTCATCGAGGCCGCGCTGGAAGCGGCTCCGGCAGGGATGGCGGTGGCCGTCTGCAGCGGGGATGTACTGCTGCAGGGCAGTCTGCCGTCCCGGCTGCCGCAGGCGGACGTGATCTGTCTCGGGATGTGGACCGGGCCCGAAGTCGCGTCGCGGCACGGCGTCTTCTTCTGCGACCGGGCGTCTCCCGAACGGCTGCTGTGCATGCTGCAGAAGCCGTCGCCGGCCGAGATCGGAGCCCTGTCGCAGGACGCGGTCTTCCTGGTGGATACGGGCCTGTGGCTGTTCAGCGCTCGGGCGGTGCAGGACCTGATGCGGGAGTGCGGTTGGGCAGGCAACGGCTTTGCCGGCGGCACGGCTGCGGCGTTGGACCTGTACGGCGGTGTCGGTGCGTCCCTCGGGACCTCGCCGCGGCGGCCGCACTCCGTGTGGAGCCGCTGGTCCTGCGCCGTGGTTCCGGTGGGGGCTGGCGACTTCTACCATTTCGGCACGAGTCGCGAGTTGGTGGAGACTACGCTTCGTCTGCAGAATGCCCGGCTTGACCAGCGGCACTTCGGTCGGGGCGTCCCGGAGCACCCGGCCGCGTTCATCCAGAACGCCCAGGTCGGCGTCGGCCTGTGCGCCGCAAACCACACCGTGTGGATCGAGAACTCGTTCGTCCCAGCCGGCTGGACGCTGGCACATGGACACGTCCTCACGGGCGTCCCGGAGAACTCGTGGGGGTTGCGCCTGCCGCCGGGCGTGTGTCTGGACGTGGTGCCGGTGGGTGACGCGGCCTGGGCTGTGCGCTTCTACGGCCTTGACGACGCCTTCCGGGGGGCCTTGGCTGAGCCGGGGACCACGTGGCTGGGGCAGCCTCTGCCAGAGTGGTTCCGTCGACGTGGGCTGACCCTCGCAGACTGTGGTCTCGATGCCGACGTGGACATACAGCGCGCCGCGCTCTTCCCAGTCCTCTCCCCCGAGCACCTGCAGGGCGGGTTCGTGCAATGGCTGATCGGCGAGTCCGAGGAGCAGCGGCAGTCGGGCCGTACGGCAGCCGCATGGATCAACCGCCCGGTGCCCGGGGCCACGGCGTGCCGGTCTGGCAGGCGGGGCCACCGCGTTCCCGCGGACGACTACGCCCGGATCTACCGCGACGCCGAGCGACTGTCAGCGACGGATCTGGCCTTGGTGGCCGACCTGGTCCGTCGCGGTCGACAGCGTGAGATCCTGCGGCAGCGGGCCATGGCACGGCTGGCCGATGCGCCGACGCGGACCGTGTTTCTGCGCACGGACCTCGGCGCCGCGGCAACGGCGTTCGCGCGCCATGGACTCCCGCTGCCGCCCGCGGACCGCGTCACCGATCCTCTGGATGCGCTGCATCTGCACATGTTCCGCGCCGCGGCTCGGCGCCAGCAGGGGGACGCGGGATGGCTCACGGACGAACAGGCCGCCTTTGCCGCGCTGCGTCACGCCCTGCTATCCTCGGGTGAGCTGGAACCTGCTGCGCCGCAGCGGTGCCTGCTGGCCGACCAGATCATCTGGGGGCGTTCGCCGGTTCGGATTGACCTCGCCGGCGGCTGGACGGACACCCCGCCCTACTGCATGGTCCACGGCGGTCGCGTCCTGAATCTTGCCGTCGAACTCAACGGGCAACCGCCCATACAGGTCTTCGGGCGCTGTTCGGATGAGCCCGGGATCGTGGTCCGCAGCATCGATCTTGGCCAGCAGCAGCGCCTCTGCACCTACGACGAACTGCGGGGCTGCGCCGAGGTCGGCAGCGCCTTCTCCATCCCGCGGGCTGCCCTGGCCCTGGCGGGATTCCTGCCCGAGTTCGCCGCTCGTCCCGCCGACACGCTGAGCCAGGCCCTCGAGCGCTTCGGCGGCGGCATTGAACTCACCCTGCTGGCGGCGGTCCCCAAGGGATCCGGGCTGGGCACCAGCAGCATTCTGGCCGCCACGGTCCTGGGGACCCTGAATGATCTGTGCGGCCTCGGCTGGCATCGGGATGGGATCGTGCGTCGGACCCTTTGCCTGGAGCAGATGCTTACCACCGGGGGCGGCTGGCAGGATCAGGCCGGCGGAGTCTGGCACGGGCTGAAGCTTCTCGAAAGTGGCCCCGGATCGCCGCAGGTCATCCAGGTGCGCTGGCTTCCCGACGCGTTGCTGCGGCAGCATGCCAACCGCACTGTGCTCCTGTACTACACCGGCCTCACGCGCGTGGCAAAAGACATCCTGCAAGAGGTCGTGCGCGGGATGTTCCTCAACTCGGCGGGCACGTTGCGGCTTCTGGCGCAGATCGGGGAGCACGCACAGCAGGCGGCAGACGCGATGCAGCGGCAGAACCTGGCGGACCTGGGGGCGGTGCTGCGCCGCAGTTGGGACCTCAACTGCGCTCTTGACGCTGGCACGAATCCGGCCGCCATCCGCGAACTGCTGGGGCGCGTGGAGCGCTGGCTGGAGGGGGCCAAGCTTCTCGGCGCCGGGGGTGGCGGATACCTGCTCATGGCCGCCCGGGATCCGGACGCCGCGGCCCGCATCCGCCAGGAGCTCACCCTCAGACCGCCTAATCCGGCGGCGCGTTTTGTCGAGATGACAGTGTCGGACGTGGGGCTGCAAGTCACCCGCAGTTGAGCAGTTCAGCGCTCTTCCCGCGGCGGAGCCGGTCGCGCGGTGGGGGGTTTTCGGGAGAGTAGGCGCCAGGTCGGCTTGACGTGCCCGTTTTGGCTCCTACATTACCTACCTGCGGTAGGTGGTGGTACGGAAGCGTACTATGGGGGTCCTTAGGATGCAACGAATAACAGATGAACCCCAACGCCTGCGCAGTGTGCGGTCGCGACGGACGCTGATCTCCGTCCTCACGTTGCTGTGCCTCATCGGCTCGGCCCCCGGGGCCTTGGCCAGCGAGATGAACCTGGGGCCTTTCAGCCTTGGTCCATACGCCGCCCCCCCGCCTGAGGACTACAACCTGCGGCTCGGCACCATGCGCCTCGGCCTTACGGCAAAGATGGGCGCCAGATACGATGACAACGTGGACCGCACCTCCGATGACGAGACCGGGAGCGCGTCCGTGGGGCCGGGGCTCGGCCTGCGCGTCTACTGGCCGGTGAGCCCGTACCTGCAGATCCGGACGAGTGCCGCTGCCACTTACTGGTACTCCTCCGATGACAACGCCGACAATGGGCTCGAGGTGACGGGGCCCGGCAACCGCGGCTCCGACGCCACTGTCTCTGCCGGTATCGCGCCTTGCGAGCACGTCCGCTTACGCCTGGCCGACAGCTACATCCGCGGCGACAGCAGCCTATCGCTTGCCCATATGGGCGTGACCCGCGACGCCATCGTGTCGAACAACGAGACCTCGTTGCAGGCGGACGTGGAATGGACCAAGCGCATTACGTCGCTGACGCGTGTCGCCCACACCATTCACTGGGCGGCCGACACGACCTACGACTACCTGGATTTCTCGCGCGAAAGCGCGGACCAAGCCGTCCTCTGGCGCCTGAACAAGCAGTTGCAGGCGGGGCCGTACGGCGCCTGGGAAACCACGACCTACTCCGCGGACAAGCACAACGATTCCCGGGAGGTGAGCGGGGGGCTCGCCGTGGTGTACGACAGGGGCTACTCCTTCAACGCCTCCGCCAGGGTCGGGCTGGCCAACCTGTCCTTCGACGACTCGAACGTGCCGGGCGCCACCAGTGACTACACGGGACTGACCTTCGGTGCTGCGTGCCGGTTCGCCACCACTGCGCGCTTCTACCACACGCTCTCCGTCGACTACGAGGCGGCTCAGGAGAACATCGTCGCGGCCAATTACGCCAAGGAGTTGACGACCCGCTACGGAGTTCAGGTGAAGCTCCGGCCCCGGCTTATCGTGTCGGGGGACGTCGCGTGGGTCAATGCGCGGCAATCGGACGGCGGCGAGAGGGCGAACCTGTATCAAGGCGGGGTCGGCGTCAGCTATGAGCTTACCGAGCGTGTCACCCCAACGCTCTCCTACCAGCGCGCGCAGAAGACCTCGGACGTCGACCGCCTGGATTACGTGGATAACCTGGTCGCACTCTCGCTCTCGTATCGTTTCTGACCTCGGCGACCGCCGGCGTTCCCCCCGAAGCTGCGCCCCCAGCGCTGCCGACGAGACGCGGCCGTCTCAACCAGGCACGTTGAGGAGTAGGATGGATCGGGATACCGCACAGAGCTGGAGCGAACCCCCTCAAAGAGCGCTGCCTGCCACCGGGCAGATGACGCCCGTGCGTTACCGCGGTCGGCGTGCTTTTCTGGGCGTGGCTCTTGCCCTCGGTCTCACGGCGGGACTGTGCCGGGCCGACGTCGTCCTTCCGGCCCTCGCTGCCCCTGCGGCCCTTGCCGAGAAGGCGCTGAAGGCCGGGGACGTCGTACGGATCAGCATGCAGGAGGACGCCGAGGTCCACTACGAAGGCGAGATCTCGGCGGCGGGCACGGTGCCGCTGCTGTACCTGGGCGAGGTCCCCATCGCGGGCCTGGCGCCCAAGGCGGTCGCGACCAAGATCTCCGCGGCTCTGTGTGAACGCAACTACAACCGGGCCACCATCCAGGTCAGTCTCGTGAAAGCGGCCGTCGTGACCGTCGCGCCGCCGGACCCGGGGAAGGTTCACGTCTACGGTGCCGTCGGCAAACCGGGTCTCGTAGCGCTGCCGACGAGCGGCCGGCTCACGCTTCTGCGGCTCATCAGCGAGGTCAACGGGCTGAGTGCATGGGCTGACCCCAAGGCGGCGTTCGTCCTGCGGCAGGTGCCTGGAAACGGGCCCTTGGAGCGCATCCCCCTGGACCTCTCTCAGTTGTTTGCCGTAGAGACGATCGCCAGCGGGGCCAGTTTCCTGCTCCAGCCTGAGGATATCCTCTGCGTGCCGGGGCTGAACCGCGGCGACGCGGAGCTGGTCACGGTAGATCAGTCCGAGGTCATCGTGGTCGGCGAGGTCAAGTCGCCTGGGATCGTGAGGTTCGCGTCCGGTGAACGACGGACGCTGCTGCGTGCCATCTTCAAGGCTGGGGGTTTCACTGAGTACGCCAAGGCCAAGGTAGTGCGTCTGATCCGCCAAGCGCCGGACGGCACGCGTTCGGAGCACTCGGTGAACGTCGCCGACATTCTCAGCGAAGGGTTGCTGCAGAACGATATCAAGATCGAGCCGGGCGACATGCTGATCGTGCCGCAGAAGATCGTGAGTTTCTGAGGGTGGGTGTTGGCGGGTTGCCGCCCAAGGGCATACGGCATGTCGACAGAGCTTACGCGAGCAGAGAACGGCGACGCACTCCGGGCGCCCCGCGGCTATCCGCGGCCCCTGCCGGTGCCCGCCACGGTTCCGGGCGCGTCGGTCGAGTTGGCGCCTCAGCCCACCGCCCGGGAACCCCTGGCGGTGTTGCTGAGCTGGTGGTGGGTCATTCTGCTGGCCGTCATCGTCGGCGCCGCTGCCGGCGCGGCCTGGTGTTACACGGCCGTGCCGCGCTACCGCGCCACCTGCCGGGTGGAACTGGTGCGCGACCCACGGCTGAGCTTCGACCGTGGCGACCAGTCGCTGACCAGCCTGCTCGACCAGGAGATCTCCCGGCACAGCGTGGTCATCGAGAGCACGTCGCTATGGGCTGAGGTCTCCGCTGCCCTACGGGACAAGTGGCAAGGCAAGCTCCCGGACGACAATCCCATGGCCGTGGTGTCCACGGCGCCCGTGCGCAGGGCTGCGAGCATGCTGGACATCAGCGTCGATGCGGTCTCCGGCCAGTACGCGCTCGAGTTCCTCACCACACTGCTCGAGCAGTTCCGCGCGCGCCGCCGCGCCGACATCATGGACGCCAACGAGAACGCGATGACGAACCTGCGGGCTGAGCAGGAAGCCGTGGGCAAGGAGTTGCGCACCGCTCAGGAGGCCCTGGTCAGGTTCCAGGGCGAACACAACATGCGGCTAACGGAAACCAAGGCGCGCTTCGACGAGATGTTCCTCGCCAGCCTGGCCGAGCGCCAGAATGCCCTGCGCATGGAGCACACCCTGATCGAAGCGCAGCTTGCCACGCTCAGTGGTGCCAGCACACCCACCATCCAGGACGCCCTCAACCTCACCATCGAGATCCATGACGCCGCGCGCGCCGCCGCCCTGCTCTCGGCCGCTGGCAATGAACTCCTCGCAGACGGCAAGAGTACGCCCACGATTGCGGCCCGCGCGCCCCTGCCAGAAGGATCGGACTGGCAGGCACTGGAGGTGGAGTTGGCCAAGTTCCAGCGGCAGTACAAGGCCTTGCTCGACCTGCACAAAGCCGACCACCCGAAAATGGTCGAACTGAAGCGCAAGATTGACGATGTCACTTGCGACATTGCGCTCACGGCGGAGATCGCCATGAAACGCCTACGGGCCCGCTATGATGCCGTCATGGCCCAGGAATCGGCTTTGGATGGGGCCGCGCATACGTGGCGCAGCGAACTGGCCCTGTCCTCGACACAGAGCGCTGAATACGCTGATCTTCAGGCCAAGGTCGAGCACCTCAAGAAGCTCTACGACGATGTCTATGCCCGCGTCCTTGACGGCACGGCTCTGAGTACCGACGCCTTGTACAACCGCACAGTCGATGATCCCAAGATCGTCGGTTGCGTCTGGCCGAATCACAAGAGTGCCATGGGCATCGCCATCAGCATCGCTCTGGCCATCGGTGTCGCTCTGGCGTACCTGCTCGACCACTTCGAGAACCGGGTAACCGACCTGCTGACCATCGAGGCGAAGCTCGGGCTGCCGTGCCTGGGGGGCATCCCGGATTGGCGCCAGACCAAGGGCCTCAAACCCGCCGGCGGCATCGTGGTCAAGCGCGAGCGCACCGATACCATCGCCGAGGTCTACCGGGCCTTGCGCAGCTCCCTCGACCGCGTGACGGGCGAGAGGCGGCCGTTCACGCTGGTGGTCAGTTCGCCCGCCGCCGCCGAAGGCAAGACGTTCACGACGCTGAACCTCGCCGTCGTCAGTGCGTGGACTGGCAAGAGGGTCTTGCTGGTGGACGGCGACCTGCGCAAAGGCAACCTGCATCGCTTCTTCAGTCTGGCGGGCGAACAGGGCTTTGCCGATATCCTCGCCGGGCGCATCGAGGACTGGCACAGCGCGGTGCAGGCCACCCCGTACGAGAACCTCTCCGTGATCGCGGCTGGCAAGTTCCGCCACGACGTGCCGGAACTCCTCAACACGGCTCGGCTCCGGCAGGTCATCGACGGGTTCCGCGAAGCCTACGACCTGATCATCTTCGACAGTGCGCCCATCGGCCGTGTGGTCGATACCGTGGGGCTGGCCCGCGCTTGTGACGGGACCCTCCTCGTCGTGCACTACGGGAGCACTCGCGCCCAAGATGTCAGCCACTCTCTGCAGCAGATCGAGGGCGCCCACGTCTTAGGCTTCTGCCTGAACGCCATCCGCTGCCAGCGGCGGGGCTACGGCTACGGCTACGGCTACGGCTACGGCTACGGCTACGGCTACGGCTACGGCTACGGCTACGGCTACCCCTACGGCTACGGGCAACCCGCTCAGGCCAAAGACGACGCAGCACCTCCGGCCCACGTGTGACGCCCCATCGCGCGGCGTGACGTCCGAGTCCCTCTTCGTGCCGTAGGAAGGGTTGCCTCTCGCAGCGAGTCTCCTGCCCGGCGGCAGGACGCGTGGCGGCTAGGCTTGTAACTGCATTTGGAATCGGCGAACTACGGGTGTATAGTCCAAAAGATGCCTTAAGGAATACGCAGGTGACTCTCCTGTTGCCGGATACGCTTGGCGGAAGGCCTACAGGAGGTGGGACGAGGGCGCTGTTTCTGAACTGGAGCAAGACCATGCCACCGCAATGGGTACGAAGGGTGAGTTTGGGGCTCGCGAGTGCCACGGTCCTGGCCGTTCACGCGGCTGATTTCAAGGTCGGCAGTGTCAGCGGGGATGCCCAGGCACGACGGCCGGGGCTGGGCTATGCCGCGGCCAAGGCCGGCGATTCCTATGGCAGCGGCACGGCCTTGCGGACCGGTGCCGACGGCCGCATCGCCGCGCAATTCGATGCCCAGAATGGCTTTGTGGTTCACCCAGAGACAACCGTCCGCGTCGACGGTGGCGCGGCGGCGATCCAGGCTGGCGTCCGTCTCGCGCTGGACGCTGGCCGGGTGGAATCCACTCTGCCGGCGTGGCCCCCGGTGGCGGTCTACGAGGTGGTCAGCGCCGTGGGGACATTTGCAGCGCGTGGCACCGCCTTCACCGCCGGCTACAAGCTGGGCGCCAAGGGTGAGTTCGTCGGCGATGCGGCCGTTGCCGCTGGTGAGGTGGAGTTCCTGGCGCCGGAGTGCACCGTGCCGTCGCTGACAGCCAACGGCGGGATGAGCGTCTCGCGCACGGTCGGTCTGGAGAGCGTGCTGATCGAGATCACGGCCCACGGCAACCCGATTACCGTGGTGATCTCTGACCGGCACCGTATCAGCGTCGCCGCTGGCACGACGGTTCGTATCGGCGTGGCATTGCGATACATGAAGCGCTTCGCGGCGGTTTGGGTGCAGAGCGGCGCGGTGACGGTGGGCAGTCAGACGATCACGCCGGCCGACGGGGCGTTGTTCATCGTGGAGACACGTGTGCTCCCGAACGGCGGGGGCATCGCGTTCATGGAGGCGGTCCGGGTGGAGTCCAGCGCCCACGCGCAGTCGTTGCTGCCGGGTCTTTCGGAGGAGCAGCTTGCCGAACTGCGGGCGACGCAGCGCAGCGGTGCTCGGGCCGTCCTGGACAGCGCGGTGGGCGCCGGTGTGCTACCGATGTACCAGCCTCCCTTCGTGCCGGAGCGTCCCATCAGTGCTCCCCTGAGCCCGAGCGGCACGCCCTGAGGGTGCGGCGCGGGCAGGGGGCCTTGACCGGCGCGACGCTCAGGCCCGCCGCCGCGGTTGCTGGCCGGTTTGGCTGCTGTTCGCATCCCCATGTCTGACGAACACCTCAAACTGGACGGTCCCCTGACGATCCTGCTGGTCGAAGACAACCCCCTCGACGCAGAGTTGTTCAGCGAGTTCCTGGCGGACACCGGCGCCCGCGAGTTCAAGGTTATTCATGTGCCTCGCCTCAGCCTGGCGCTGGAGCGCCTGGGCCGCGAGGACATCGACATCGTCTTCCTGGACTTCATCCTGCCCGACAGTGACGGGTTGAGCGGGCTTGCCAAGCTGCGGCGGAGCGCCCCCCAGGTGCCCGTCATCATGCTGACGGGTCTGGACGACGATGAGGTCGGGCTCAAGGCCGTGGCGGCCGGAGCGCAGGACTACCTCGTCAAGGGGCAGATCGCGGAGCACACGATCTGGCGTATTCTGCGCTATGCTATCGTGCGCAAGCGTATCGAGGAGCAGTCGCGCGAACGGCAGGTGCTCGAAGCGCGCGTGCAGAAGGCACAACGGGCGGAGAGCCTGGAGATTCTGGCCGGCGGCATCGCCCATGAGTTCAACAACCTGCTGACCGGCATCCTGGGCAATGTCTCCATGGCCTTGGCGGAGCTTCCTGGAGACTCATCGATCCGCTCGATGCTGGAGGATGTTCAGGCCGCGGCACAGCGTGCCGGCAGGGTGACGGCCCAGATGCTGGCTTACTCGGGACACGGCAAGTTCGCCAAGACGGATTTGGACTTGTCGCGCCTCGTGACCGACCTGATGCCGCTGCTGGAACCGGCGGTGCACGATCGCGGCCAGTTGGTCGTGCAGGGCTCGCCCCGTCCGCTTCCGATCTGCGGCGCCCCCCAGGAGTTGCGCCAGGTCATCGTCAGTCTGGTCACCAATGCGGTCGAGTCGCTGCGCAACCCCCAGGATGTGGTTCGCGTCGTCGCCTCGGCCGTGCGCCTGGCGGAGCCGACCATATTCGAGCAGGGCTCTCTGCGCACCCAGCTTCCGGCCGGGGTCTATGCCACGGTGACGGTGTCCGACACGGGCTGCGGCATCTCGGCCCAGAATCTGCCGCGCATCTTCGATCCTTTCTTCACCACCAAGTTCGCCGGTCGTGGGCTCGGCCTGGCGGGCGTCCTCGGCATTGTCCGCAGCCACGGCGGGGTCGTGAGGGTGACCAGCGAAGAGGGCCACGGCACGACGGTTCAGGTGCTGCTGCCAACCAGCGAGCCTACCGAGCCGCAGGCAGACGCGGTCGCCGCCGACGCGCAGTTGTGGCGCTGGGAAGGACTGGCCCTGGTCATTGATGAAGAGCCGCTGATCGTCTCGCTGACGCGCAAGATCCTGGCCCGGCATGGGATGGAGGTGGTGACCGCGGGCGACTGGCGTACTGGGCTTGACGTGGTGCGCGGGCAGACCTCTGTCCTGAAGTTGATCATGCTGGACTCCGACCGGCTTCCCCCGGACGCTGCCGAGGCGCTGAACAAGCTCCGGACGCAGGTGCCCGACGTACCCCTGCTGCTCTGGGGGGGGCATTCGGAGGACGCCGCGGAGCGGCAGTTCCGCCACCTGCCGCGTTGCGCTTTCCTGCACAAGCCATTCCCACCCACTGCCCTGCTCAGCAAGGTGCATGAGCTCTTGAACTGAGAGCGCCGTCACCTGCGGAACCCGCGGTGCGTCATCTCAGGCACGGGGGCCGAAGATTGCCGTCCCGATGCGCACGAGGGTGGCTCCCTCCCGGATGGCGATGCGGAAGTCGCCGCTCATTCCCATGGACAGTTCCGGCAGGGCTGCGCCGCTCTCGTCCTGCAGGCGGTCACGCAGGCGCCGGAGTCCCCCGAAGACCTGGTACAATCCGGCTTCGGATGCCTCGAACGGCGCCATGGTCATAAGACCCCGGCAGGACAGGTGGTCGCAGCCCAGCGCGCAGCGGAGCAGCCCGGCCGCGTCGGCCGGACTAGCCCCTGACTTGGTCGGTTCGCCGCTGACGTTGATCTGGAGGAGGACCGCCGGCCGGCGGTGCTCTGCCGCGGCGATTCGCTCGATGCGTTGCAGCAGTTCAGCGGAATCGACCGCGTGCAGGCAGAGTGCAGCGGTAACCGCCGGGCGAACCTTGTTGCCTTGCAGGTGGCCGATCAGGTGCCAGGTGCATTCCGGGGGAAGGGCTCCGGCTTTGCGCACCAACTCCTGCACCTGGTTCTCGCCGAAATCGCGTTGTCCGGCCGCCATAGCCTGGCGGACGGCCGCCGGGCCGACCGTCTTGGACACGGCCACCAACCGCACCGTCTGTGGATCCCGTCCCGCCGCCTCGGCTGCCGCCGTGATCTGCTTGCGTACGGCGGTGAGATTGCCGACGATATCCACGGCTGGCATTGTTGGCATACGACTGCTCCCCGTCCCGCCAGGGCATGCCGGACATTCCCGTCGCCGCTGGCTCCGAGGCGGCCAGCACGGGCCGCGAAGATGCCGGTAGTCGGTCTCGGTCCGGCGCAGACTGCGGCCCCAAAACGGGTGGTCACCCGCGCCTCGCGGCACTAGATTACCTGCTCTGTGAGCCAACATGCCCTTGGCGTCACAACGTTATACTATAGCCGGCCGGTCCGCGCGTGCAGGCCCGGACTAGACGGCTGACTGGCGGCTCAGGATCAGGTCGGCAGCGTGCAGGTGCTCACCGCAGGATGGATGCCCGGAGCGCCAAATCAGCCTCTGCTGGCCGCCGCGCACCGGCCTGGACGGAGCGTACCGGCCGGTATGGCCTGACACACTCTGCACGCGGGCCGACGGCGCTGGAACGTCGTCGCGAACGGACGCTGGCCGAGTGGTACGGGCCCGACCTGGCTCCCGGCGAGGTAAGTGCCCATCGCGCGGGACCCCGGCCGTTGGGCGAGTTGCTGGACGATGCGCTGCGCGGGTTGGGTAGCGCGGACGTTGTGATGCTGGAGCGCGCGCGTGAGCTCTGGCCATCTCTGGCCGGAGCCGATGTCGCGCGCCGGGCGCTGCCCGTCGCCTTCCGCGAGCACGTGCTCACGGTCGAGGTGGCCAATGCGACGTGGCGCTACGTGCTTGAGCGCGAACACCGCGAGGGCCTGTGCGGTCGGCTGCGGGATGCCACGGACGGCGAGGTCGCGGACATCCGCTTTGTGCCGCCTGGGCGCGGGGCCAGTTCAGGCCCCGAATGACCGGAGCCCGGAGCCGCCGTGCCCACGGGTGGAAGTAGCTAGAGTTGGAGCGTATGACATGACAGATGCCGGATCGAGAAGACGGACTCGTGCCGTTGTCCTGGGCGGCCTTCTTGCCGTTTTCGTGGTGGGATGTTGCAGCGCGGCGGACGACAAGGAGATACTGGCGCGGCCGATCAGTGTCCAGCGACCCACCGCTCTTGAGAAGTACATCAGCCTGCAGGTGGTCAAGACCATCTCGTCGAGCCACTACGCCAGGCACCCGGTCGATCAGGACTACTCAGCGCAGTGGTTCAGCGAGTACTACGCCATGCTTGACCCGAGCCGGATGTTCTTCCTGCAGTCTGACCTCGAGGACTTCCGCAGCTACGAGAAGAACCTGGGTGACCTGGTCCGGCGCGGCGGTACCATCGACTTCGCCTTTGAGCTCTATGAGCGCTACCTCCAGCGTGTGCAGGAGTGGGCGGCGTTCGCCGCGGCCCGGCTGGCGCAACCCATGGACCTGACCGGTGACGAGACCATCCAGATCGACCGCCGCGAAGCGCCCTGGCCAGCGTCCCGTGCCGAGTTGGAGGACCTGTGGCGCCGTCAGCTCGCGAATCGGCTGCTGACGGAGCAACTTGCCGACGAGAGCGGCGCCACCGAGTCGGAGGGCGACGACCCCGACACAGGCATCGTCGCTCCGCCCGCCACCAGTCCGGCCGCCGTCGCCACCCCCGAGACACCCGCGACGGCCACCCCCGAGACGCCCGTTGCCGCCAAGCCGCGCAAGCCGCCGGTCGAGCGCGTCGATGAGTCGTACCGCCGGTTCCTGAAACGCAAGATGGAAGCAGAGACGCTCGAGATCGTGGAGCTGTTCCTGAACGCGCTCACGCGTCTTTATGATCCCCACTCCTCCTACATGGCACCCGACTCTGAGGAGGACTTCGACATCTCCATGCGGCTCTCGCTGCAGGGGATCGGTGCCGTGCTGACGACCAAGGATTCCTACGTCGAGGTGCTCGAGATCGTGCCGGGTGGGCCGGCGTCGCGTGACGGCCGGCTCAAGGCTGGAGACCGTATCATCGCAGTGGCCCAGGGAGAGGACCCCCAGAATCCCGTCGACGTGGTGGACATGCCGTTGCGCAAGGTCGTCCGCATGATCCGCGGCACTAAAGGCACCAAAGTCCTGCTTACGGTATTGGTCGCCGGTAACAGCACGCCCACGGTCGTCGACATCCTGCGAGACAGGGTCGAGCTGAAGGAACAGGAGGCCAAGTGCGAGATCCGCCAGGCCGCCCTGCCGAACGGCGCCGAGGGCCAGAGCGGGCGCGTGGCTCTGCTCACGTTGCCCAGCTTCTATCTCGACTTTGAGGGACGCCGTGACGGCACTGAGAACTACGCCAGTTGCACGCGCGATATCCAGCGGCTCATCGAGAGCGCGGCCAAGGAGCCTCTCGATGGCATCGTCCTCGATCTCCGCGGCAACGGTGGCGGGGCCCTCGACGAGGCGGTCCGGCTGGCCGGGTTCTTCTTCGACCGCGGACCCGTCGTGCAGGTGCGGGACCAGCGCGGCACGGTCAAGAAGCGTGAGGACACGGAGGCGGGAGTCCTGTATGGCGGGCCCGTGATCGTGCTGGTGGACAAGCTCAGCGCCTCCGCGTCGGAGATTGTCGCTGCGGCCTTGCAGGACCATGGGCGGGCGGTGATCGTGGGCGAGTCCTCCACGCACGGCAAGGGGACGGTGCAGACGGTGTATGGCCTCGACCGCCAGTTGAGCCAGAATGACCTGTTCAAGGACCAGCGCGGCGGGTCAGTGAAGGGCGGGTCCGTGAAGTTCACCATCCAGAAGTTCTACCGGGTGAACGGCGGTTCGACGCAGGTCAAGGGCGTCGTCCCCGATCTGTGTGTCCCGTCTTTCACCGACTACATGGAGTTGGGTGAAGCGGCGCTGCCGCACGCCCTGCCCTGGGACAGCATTGAGCCCCTCGAGACGTCACGGGACGTGGATGTGGCCCCGTGGATCCCGGAGCTGAAGCAGCGCTTCGATGCACGGCTTCAGGCCAGTGCCGAGTTCGCCTCCCTGCGTGACGACATCGGGCGCTACGCGGAGCGGCGCAAGCTGAAGGAGCTACCCCTGAACCTGGAGAAGCGGCGCGCTTTTCAGAAGGAGGAGGAGCAGTGGGCGAAGAAGATGCGTGAGCAGTCCCACAAGCGTAAGGGCCCGGCGGGGGCCGGCAAACAGGATGGTACCCCCGGACCTGACCTAGTGCTTGACGAGACGGTGCGCGTCATGGCCGACATGATCGCCTTGCAGCGCGGACTCCTGACCGCGTCCGCTGCGGCGGTTGGCGTGCCGGCGGTCGCGCCGACGGCCGTGCCGGCGCCGGGTGCCGCCGTGCCGCAGAGCGTGGGCGAGGAGTGATTGCGGGGCGGCGGGGACGGCCCGTGATCCAGCAGGGCGCCGGACGGGGGCGGGCACGGGACCGGCAGCCGCCGGACGGCGGTGTGGACAGCATCGAGAGACAGGGATAGGAGCACAATGTCGAAGAAGTCGTCAGCCGAGAAAGCGCCAGGAGTGAAGGGCGGTGCGTCGGAGGCCCCGTTGCCGGAGGCCGCCGCGGTCACACCGGCCCGAGACCCACACGACGCCACCGCCGCCACCCAGGCAGAGGCCCCCGCGTCGGCGGCTCCCGCGTCCGCGCCCGAGTGCGACTACCGAGCTCTGTACGAGCAGGCGAACGACCGCTGGTTGCGGACCAGGGCCGATTTCGACAACTACCGCAAGCGTATGCAGCGAGAGCTCGCGGAGAGCCGTTTTCAGGTGATCATGCAAACGGTTGCCGAGTTCCTGTGCCTGCATGACCAGCTCAAGTTGGCCATCGCGCATGCGCGGTCGGCCGCGGACGCGTCGGCCATCTGCCAGGGCCTGGAGCTTACCAGCGCAGAATTCGACCGAATCCTGGCCGCCCTGGGGGTGACGCGCATCGCGGCGGCAGGTGCGCTGTTCGACCCCGCCGTGCACGAGGCTATCGCGCAGGAGCCGTCGGCGGCGCCCGCGGGTACTGTCCTGCGCGAGCTGAAGACGGGTTTCGCGCTCGGGGGTAGGCTGTTGCGGCCCGCCACGGTCACCGTGAGTGGGGGTCCAGCGGTCGCGACCGCCGCCGGTACCGGGGCCGCCGACTGAGCTGGGAACCGCAAGCAGTGAGAAGCTGTGAAAAAATACGGAAAGACCTTGTATTAAAGTAGTTATGCATATATACTGTGGTTTCAGGGAGAGGGGTCGGCCGGGCAGTCAGGAGTG
>Ga0247841_10006007_pt1 | contig 19151 bp, 29 predicted proteins | sample LaCruzMarch2015__2_FD_192410 | JGI IMG/M metagenome (GOLD analysis project Ga0247841, IMG submission 192410) | Freshwater microbial communities from meromictic Lake La Cruz, Castile-La Mancha, Spain - LaCruzMarch2015_18m | ecosystem: Environmental > Aquatic > Freshwater > Lake | place: Spain... | reverse complement strand
GAACTGATGTGTAAGATTCAAGAACACGAGAATTTCAGCATGCAGTTACTAAAAGCCACAAATAAGATTAAGTTATTTTTGTCTGTTTCATCTTTTTTGATTTTTAATTTTTCTTAGAGAAAAATTTGGGACGTGACGGAGGTCTGTTGAGAAAAATCATTATTTAAGATGATAGTATCTATAATAAACATGGGCAATGGTTAAAATAACTAAAACCCCACTTAAAAGAGTATAAAAATTATAAATACTTTCATAATCCAAAATAGACAACATATTAAAAACAAATCCAACTATTGTTGCCCAGAAACTATATCTCTTAATAAAATTTGAAGGACTAAAGCTAGATTTTTTCATATGAGATATAGAATTATTAAAAAATAATAAAGAGATTATAATTAAAATAAATGTAGTATAGAAAAGTGTTATTGAGACCAAATTTCGGTATATTAGTATATCGACTCTATTTTTATCAAAAGTCGCAGTACCTTTATAAGGGGTAGGTTGATATAATGAGATTACTGTTTGATTTGAACTTATTCGGGGGGGAGTGATATTAAAAATCGAGGTATGGTATTTATCAAAAGGGAATATTCCTTTTCTATCAAGAATCATTGGTCTATCAAACGTAAATTGATTGTTTATATCTCTTAAGAGATTAAGGTTATGAACTCCAACATTATCCTCATAAGAAACGCTCATAAAATCAAAGGTTAAATCTTTTTCAGAATAGAAAATTAGGAGAGGTTCTATTTGGATATATGAAAAACCAAACGGACCAATATTGCCTTTTATTAATCTCGCTTCAAATTTTTCAGCGATGATACTTCTAAATCTTTTATATACTTCTCTGGCCGTATCTAATTTTCCCCCAGCAATATTTTCCATTGAACGATTGATAAGACTCATTCTTTCTTCTAATTGGTTTAATATTTCTTCAGCCCGGTCATAATTTCCAGTATCAATTTCTATACGCGCTAAGAATATATACGGGCTAATTTGTACTAGCGTTGTATTTAATTCTGAAATGTTAATTGCGTTTTGATAATATATTCTTGAAATATTTAATATTCGTTCGTGATAAGCAATGGTCTCTCCATTGATCCACACTACAAAAAGACCTTCATAAGCAAATCCCAGATTAAAATTACATTTCCAGATAGTATCATTATAAACATTTGTTTCTAATACTGGACATGCCTCCTCAAAAAGCTGTACTGCCGACCCATAATCGCTACGATTTATTGCTTCAACTCCTTTTTCAAACAAATTTCCTGCAGAAACATAACTAATAAGAGACATACTTAAAAATAACAATAAAAAGAATGATTTTTTCATTTGAAATATTGGAAATATAAGGTTAATCCCGATAGAATTATTGTAGCAATAGCCAAAGCCCATGTAGCCCAAACCAACCTTTTGTTTGTTTCTATTGTTTGATAAGCCATCCATGCATTAACAATTCTCCTCTCAGTTTCTTCTGTTTTATGGGCTTCGAGAGAGAGGTCATAAGCTTCTTTTTTGAATTTTTCATAGAATTTTTTAAATTTCATCTCTTCCTCAACCTTACCTCGCCCTTCTTACTCTCCGCAACCAACTCTTCACCTTCTTTAAAGCCGGACATTACTCTGTTCAACTTCCAATATCCAAAACCCCAAGTAATCAAAGAGAGAATTACAAGAACTCCACCTATCACAAATAATTCTTGCCATAATTTGACATGAGAAAAGCCTATTTCCCTATAATAATCAATCATTCTATCACTAAAGTTGGAATAAGAATCCAATACTCTTGAGTTGTTTAGGGTAGGAGTAATTTTAATTACCTCATTAGTAAATTGTAAGCCATCATTAATCGCATTGAATGAAATTGTCCAAGCAATTCCTCCGGCCGTGAATATAAATCCCGCAAGGATAATACATATTTGTGCAAGTACAAACCAACTTTTTGCTAATTCTATCTCTTTTTTCATATCATTCTTTTTCGGATTTTCTTAAGAGTTTAACTGCGTAAAGAACAAAAATAAATCCTATCCCAAAATAAATCCATTTTATCTGAACAAAGTGAGGAATAACTAATTCTACCCACTTGGCAATAAGAAATCCCCCAATAATCAAAAATAATTCTCCAAATAACCGAGAATCTTCTGGTTCCCATATTCTTTGCCAAATAGTCTTTTTATCTTGAATCATGTTCTTTTTATTATTCCAGAATTTATAAAGACTTGCTAAATGAGTAAATTCTGGTTTTATCTGATCATTATATTTTTCATAGTTTTTTATTAATTCAGATTTAAACATATTTTCAGCCATTTTTTTGTCAACTACTCCTTGAAAGTATAAAAAAGATAAATATTCATAGAAGTTTAGTAATTTTTCTATACCTTTTCTCCCACCAATGGATTCTACTTTTTCCCAAAGAGAATCTTCTATCTTAAATAAATCATGAAAAATATTTTGTCTCTGAATTTTATTACCCTGTTTTAAAGTAAGAATTGCGACAATTAATAACCAAATAGATATAACAAACCCTCCAATTAGGACATAGGTCTCTACTGAAAAACTACTCGCTTTGTTTATTACTTCTTTTACTATCTCTGTTTCGTTCATCATTCTTTTCTCCTTCAACTTTAACATTTAATTCGTTTCTTGCTTCATCTCGATTAAATGATTTTCTACATTCATCTCTATTGAGTGAAAGATTTATATTTTTAAATTCTTTTTTTATTTCTTCAACCATTTCCTTGTGATAATTTATGGATAAGAAAGTTTTTAATTCTTTCTCCCCCCGCATTCCGCACGCCGCGTGCGGAATGCCCGTATCGCACAAAAAACAAAACGCCTCGCAATTCACCTTGGCCCAACCAAAAACCTTATAAACCTAAGTTAACATATCTTAACCATGGTAAACATATATGGACTAAAGTTAACAAATCTTCAGCAGCAAATTATTAGACTGCTCTTTGTGCGAGTTGGAACATTAATGAATGCCCTTGCTATTGCCAAATCTCTTGGAGTTTCACAGCCAGCAGTGTCAAAAGCCCTGCCCGGCCTCGTCAAAAGTGAGATGATTAAAGTTGAGAAAGACAAAGATTCTGGAAGGTTTTCTATAAAAATCAATTCAGAAAATCATAAAGTAATGCAGTTAAAGAGGGCAGATAATTTAAAACTGGTTTATGAGTCTGGCCTCGCAGATTTTCTTGAGGAAAAATTTGCAGGAGCAACAATAATTTTATTTGGTTCTTATTCAAGAGGAGATGATACATTAAAGTCAGACATAGACATTGCGATTATAGGGAGAAAAGATAAAACGATTGATTTAAGTGAATTTGAAAAAGATCTTGAAAGAGAAATAAACATTAATTTCTATGATTCCTTCAAAGAAATACATAAAAATCTTAAAGAAAACCTATTTAACGGCATAATTCTTTATGGGGGTATAGAATTATGAAAGCTATAAAAAAATTTGAGGAATTTTTGAAGGAGGGTATAGTTAAAATACAAAATCCAAATAAATCCCGCGCAGAGTTTTTGATTAAAAGTGCTAAACAAAGTTATGAAAATCTATTTGAGAATATAAACAAAATAGGAATAAGAGATAATAATGCAAACGATTATGTTAAAACTTGTTATGATTTATTAATGGAGATAGTAAGAGCGAAAATGCTTTTGAAAGGATACAATGCTTCGGGCATTGGAGCTCATGAATCAGAAGTTTCTTTTATGAGGGAGCTTGGATTTAAAGAGACAGAAGTTCAATTTGTAGATCAGATGAGGTATTTCAGGAATGGCATGCTTTATTATGGAACAATGCTTGATAGTGAATATGCCAAAAAAGTGATATCTTTTACAAAAGAGTTTTATCAAAAAGTAAATAATGATTTAATAAATCAGTTTAAAGATGGTCTTTTAGATTTAAAAGAAGGAAAAATAAAAAGGGTGGCTTAATTTCTTCGGTTCGGCTTTTCGCCCCTCCACTCGCAACACCATTTCCAGAATACGCTTAATGTTAGTTAAATGGTATTGCTCGCCTCCACTCAAACGAAAGCTTTAAATACCTAATTACGTACTATTACGTAATATGGAAAGTCAAATCATCGCAAAAGTAAGCAAGGGAAGCAATATGAACCAGATTTATCTTCCTAAAAACAGAAGTGGAATGCAGCCAGGCGAATATGTTCTTATCAATATACTTGCAAATAATCCTGCTCATACTCTTGAAATAGAAAAAGCCCGAAAAGCAGGATTTAAACCATATTTTTATGGATTGGGAAAGTTAAAGCAAATTGAGCCAATAAAATTACAAATAATAAAAAATATCTTTGATATTTCTTCAAAGTTTGTTCAGAAAGAGTTTAATGTTATAATAACCGGCTCTTTTCTTGATTCTGGTTTTAACTTTAATGATATAGATGTTATTATTTTGGAAGGTGATGCAGATATGGGGGGTGTTGAAAACGAAATAATCGCTAAACTTGGAATAAAACCGCATGTTCTTGCCTTAAGCAAGGAAGAATTTTCCCAGGGTCTAGCTTCAGATCCAGTATATCAAACAATGATTTCAAGATGTATATCTAAGAATAGGCTTATTTTCAATTTTAAACCAAGAATAAACGCAAAATTCCTAGACCTACATCTTCTTAAGAGCAAGGCTCTTATTGATAATTTTGAAATTTTGAACGGAAAAGAAAAATATTACCTAACTTTTAATTTAATTTCAATATACTTATTTGTACAAAATGGAAAGATAACTAAAGATATTGTTGAAAAAACAATAAAACAGGAATTTGAAATAAAAACACTTGAAGAAATAAAGGAAAACCTTGTTGAAAATTATTTTTTGAATAAATACAAAACTATTTATAATAAAACCTTTAATTTGATAATGGAGAAGATTCATAATGGTTCAGAATAGAAATAAGTTAATTGACTTGTTCATAGGAAATCTTACTAATGCTATTTTGCATAGAATTTTAGAAAAAGCCATAAGTCAAGAGGAAATTGCTACAAGATATCAAAAGGAAATGAGGATTAGCATGGAGATTGCGAAGGTATATAGAGAAAAAATAAATCCTGCCTCGAACTTTCCTTTAAAAGATACTTTAGATATTAAAGAAAGACTTATTAGAAGAGTAAAGTCTGAATTATCTATCCGGATTTCTAGGGGATACAAAAATCTTGATTTAGACAGCATAGAACTTGAAGTTGAGAATGCATTAAGAGAGATGAAAGTGGCGTGATTATTGTTTTTCAGTCTGCTCCTTGTTACAATATCCCAATGTAACATACTTTTAACATAAACCGAAAGGTTTATATAGCAGATGTAACATATATTTTACATGAAATACAAACAATACAAGATATATAAAATGCTGATGGTAATCTTGCTGACAATAGCAATAGCCATTTTAGTGTCCACAGGAAATTATATTCTTTCGTTAATTATTTTTATTGCTGCTATTGCTTTTGAATTTTTAATGAGAAAAAAAGCGAATTTTCCTCTTACAGACGAAAGGCTTGACGCGATAGGCGGCAAGGCTTCAAGAATAGTCTTAGTTACTTTTGCATTATTACTAGCTGCTACAGGAATAATTCTGATATCGCTTAGAAATATGTCTCCTTACTGCTTGATTATAGGAAACATTCTTATTGGAATTGAATCTGCAATGATGCTGCTCTATGCTATTCTTTTCAAGTATTATTCTCGGAAGAAAATATGAAGACTAAAATCATGTTCTATAGAACAAAGCTAAATATTACTCAGGAAGAGCTGGCTAATCTGGTTGGAGTTACAAGGCAGACAATTATTTCTTTAGAACAAGGAAGATATAACCCTTCTTTAGAGCTTGCACATAAGGTGACAAAAGCCTTAAGGCAAAAAAGGATTGAGAATGTTTTTATTTTGTGATTAAATTTATACACATCACTTTTATAAACTTCAATCACCCCTCCTTATCATGCCAAAGAAGACAAGTGAAAGAAAAGAAGCATGGATGAGGATTCTTGTTGCAATTGTCACAGGTATAATCTTGGCTGCATGGGGAGCTTTGATTAAAATTTTTATATTCTTTAACTGGCTTTATGCTGTTTTTGCAGGGAAAAGAAGCCGCGGAATGGCAAAACTTTCGGAAATATGGAATTCACAAGTTTATGATTTTTTAAGATATATCACATTTGTAACAAATAAAAGGCCGTTTCCTTTTAGTTCTCTGAAGCCGGTTATCTCAAGATTTGGATAATTATTATTTTATTCTATAGTAACTAAATCATTATAAATTGCTTATTATTCCCTTTTTATGGATATGGAAAACAAATTTAGAAAATTATTCGCAGTAGAAAAACCCATTATCGGAATGATACATCTTGCTGGAGAGAGTTTAGAAGAAAAAACTAAAAGAGCCCTAAACGAATTAGAGATTTATCAAGAAGAAGGAGTTAATGGTGCAATTATAGAAGATTATCATGCAAATGGGTCTGAACTTATTGATTCCTTAAAAGAAATATCCAAGAAAGAATGGAATATTAAATTGGGAATTAATTATTTAAAAAATCCCGGTTCAGTTTTTGCATTAGCTCAAGATTATGGTGCAAGTTTTATTCAATTAGATAGTGTTCAGGGCCTTGGCTTTAGGTATGCCGAGCAAAAAGCGAGGTTTCCAAATTTGGTAGTTTTGGGGGGAGTCAGATTTAAGTATCAACCATCGACAGGAAGAACACTGGAAGAAGATGTAGAACAGGGAAGATATAGGTGTGATGCGATTGTAACAACAGGAGAAGGAACAGGAATAGAAACGCCCTTTGAAAAATTAAAACAATTTAAAGAATTGCTTGGGGGTTTTCCTTTGATTATTGGAGCAGGAGTTAATCTTTCGAATGTTTATGAACAATTAAAAGTTGCAGATGGTGCAATTGTTGGGAGTTATTTTAAACCAGATGGAGATACACAACTTTCTGTTGATAGAGATAGAGTTAGAGATTTGATGGGCGTAATTTGAGAAGTGAGAAAAAAGTTTGAATAGATAATGGGGATTATTTTAAGGTTGTGGTGAGTGGAATTAAGAGGCAGAATAAATTATCTTGCTAATGTCAGAAATAAACTGCCTTATTTATGATGTAGACGTAGCGTTATTGCGTTAATTTCTGAGCATGTCAAGATTGTAAAATCTTGAGCACCATCAAGAATTAAAAATTCTTGAGGTCCTAAAAACAAGTGCCAACAAAGAGAAACATTTTCAAACTTAAATAAATATTACCTAAATGCTTCTCTTTGACAAACCACACCTTTTAAGGTGTGGTGGCACATTATTTTTTTGATCTAAAAGCAAAACAAGACAAACCCCCAGAAATAATCAGACCAATCCAGCTTATCCACATTGGGATTGTCCAAGAGCCAATGACTGCAGACCATGAAATATTATTCTCAAGAAATGAAGAAGAAATACTAAAGCAAATATTACGCCAACAATTATGTTAAAGTTCTTTTGTTTCATGTTATTGTTAATCATCTCTAATTAATAAACCTGTCGTTTAAGGTGGAAGAGTTTTTAGAGTTTATCTATTTTTGCTAAAAAATAAAAATTACTTTCTTTTTTTCTTAATGTCAGAAATTAAACTGCACCATTTATGGTGTAGACGTAACTGTTACTGCGTTAATTTCTGAGCATCCTAAAAACAGGGGGCTTTACAAACCACACCTTTTAATGTGTGATGCCCATTGTTTTTTTAATTAATAGAAAAACAATTAGAATTATAAAAAATAATGCTGTTCCAGCATATGCGAGAAAATTGGTTTCTGGACTTGGAAAAAAGAATAATACTATGAGCCCAATAAGGATTATTATTGGAATTAAATTATTTATTTTCATAATTAGTTATGGGAAGTTATACTTTTAATTGTTTCGTCTCCACTCTCGTATCCTCTCCCCACCCCCCTTTCGCGCCCATTTCGAAAGTTTTAAAAGGACGAACCAATACTATAAATTAAAGGTGATGGTAACAGAAGCACCTGAGATTTCTGGGAGATTAAAATGAACGAAACAATAAAGATGATGGGTATTTATGCAGGAATGATTGGCATTATGTTACTCGGAGGCAGAGGTTGTAATATGGCATTTAATAACAGAACAATAAATAAACCTGCATATCACACAGAATCCCATGCGACCGGTTTAACTGGACATGTGGAATATACAAGATATTCAGATGATTCCCAAGATGTTAAAATTTATCCCGGTTTTGGCCATAGATTATTTAGTTCTGAACTTCATCAAGATTTGAACGGGGACGGATTGGTTGATAGAATAAGACAAGATGGTCCAGAATGGAAGATGCACAGACTCTATGACATTCTTGTAAGGGAGCATGATTATCAAACAAACGAAAAAAGATTTGACGAAGCAGATAAGCAATTACAAGAATTGGCTGCAAAATATCCTGCAAAGTAAAAGATAAAGATGATAGATTTTTTTCTTCTCGTATTCACATCCCCTAATTATCCTTTATATTCCTTAAATGTGAATGCTCGTCCCCCACCAAAACCCTTAAATAATCTATGCTCTTTCAAACATCAAGGGATGATTAGACATCTCAGCTATTTCTGAGAATATTAAAATGACAAAAAAAGCAATGTATGCATTTTCAGGAGACCCAATTACCTATGGTCATATAGACATAATAGCAAGAGCTTCTAGCGCTTTTGATCATGTGGTTGCAGGAATAGGTGCTAATCCTGATAAAAAATATATGTTCAACCTAGAAGAAAGAACTGAAATGGCTAAAAGATCTCTTACAAGATTCAAAAATGTAGAAGTAGCATCATTTCAGGGGTTATTAGTTGATTATGCATATGAACAAGGAATTGAAGTAATAGTTAAAGGCGTAAGAAATGCAGCAGATTTTGATTATGAAAATGTCCTTCATGAAGTAGGAGTAAGTCAAAAACTTGGAATTGATACCCATATTCTTTTTGCAAGACCTAAATTAGCACATGTTAGTTCAAGTGCAGTAAAATCAATACAAAAAGAGCAAGGATTAATTCATGAATATGTCCCGTTATATGTAAAACAATGTCTTGAAGCTCGTATGTCTGAACAGTATATTGTAGGGGTTACAGGAGAAATCGAAGTAGGAAAATCATATGTCAGCCAAAGATTTGCAGAGTTGGGAAAAAAGAAAGGGATTTCTGTTCATGATATAGAATTAGACCATATTGGTCATCAAATTCTTGGAGAATTAAAACAACCAAGATATGAAGAAGTTAGAAAACAAATTGCTGAAGCATTTGGACAACAAGTTAGAAGACCAGATGGAACAATTGATAGAAAAACCTTGGGAGAAATTGTATTTAATGACCCTAATGCGATTGATAAATTAAATCCTATAATGTCAACTCCGCTTTTAGTAAGACTTAGAAGAGAGCTGTATGGCAAAAAAGGACTGATATTATTTAATGCTGCATTAATTGCAGAATCAAATCTGGCTTATTTATGTAATAATAATGTAGTTTTAGTATATGCAGATAAGCAAACACAAGAATCCCGTTTGAGTTCAAGAGGATTATCATTTGAACAGATAAAAAGAAGGTTAAGCAGCCAATTTGATTTTCAAGAGAAGAAAAATAGATTAGAACAGGCAATAAATAAAGATAATCAGGGGAAGATTTGGGTTATTGATAATTCGAAAAGTGTAAATTCGAACACCAATATTGATAGAATTTTTGAAGAAGTTGTATCAGGATTAGGAGTAAAATGAAAGGAAGATTTATTGAACTATGGAAAAGAATCGGGGCACAAAGTGATCCGGACCCAGAATTTACTAAGTTGCAGACAGTATATTCTCAACCCCAAAGATTTTATCATAATATTAAACATATTGGGAATTGTCTAGTAGATTTAGATTCTGCAAAACATCTGACAGATCGACTTGATTTAGTTGAATTAGCAATTTGGTATCATGATGTAATTTATGACACTCAAGCAAAAGATAATGAAGAAAAAAGTGCGCAATTAGCATACGATGTCTGTATGACAGCCAAACTTCCTGAAGAATTAGCTAAAGAAGCAGCTGCTTTAATATTAGCAACAAAACATAGGGGGGTTCCAGATGGAATGAACGCTAGAATTTTAGTGGATGTTGATTTATCCATACTTGGAAAACAAGTTCAAGAATTTGACGAATACGAAAAAAACATAAGAAAAGAATATTCTTGGGTTAGTGAAGACCAATTTAAGCAAGGAAGAAGTAACATATTGCAAATGTTTCTTCATAGAGCAAAAAAGGACGCATTGTATTCAACTGATTTCTTTAGAAATAAATATGAAGCACAAGCGAAAAGAAATTTGCAAAGATCAATAGATTCTTTACTAATAAGATGAAAAAATTATTACCTATATTGCTCGCATTAGGTTTGTCCGTAGGAGAATATTGCCTTTTCCAAAATCGAGATTCGTTATTGGATTTTTTTAAACACGAGCATATCTCGGAAAATATGGAGATACCCATTACAACTAGTGACATATCTCAGAATTGTTCTGCAACTACTAGCACTATCAAATTAGCAAACTGGAACTTACAAATATTTGGAGATAGTAAAGCATCAAAACCAGAAATTATGAATGTTTATGTTAATACTTTAACGAATTACGATATTGCTTTTGTTCAAGAGATAAGAGATAGTGACGGCTCTTCATTTTCTAATCTTTGTTCTATACTCACAAATTATGATAACAAAATTTCGAGCAGGGCCGGAAGAAGTTCAAGCAAAGAACAATACGGGGTAATCTATAAAAAAAGTATTAAAGCGGAAATGAAAGATTATAATCCTGATGCTCAGGATAGATGGGAAAGACCACCTACTGCTGTAGATTTTAACATAAACGGATATAGACTAAAAGTTTATAACATTCACACTAAACCTGGTGATGTTAAATCCGAACTTAGTTCCCTTGAACAAATAGTTTCAACAAATGGCAATGTAATTATTCTCGGAGACTTAAATGCTGATGGCAATTATTATAATCCTATTGACAACACTGAATTAGACGGCTGGAATTGGGTAATTGGGAATGATGAAGATACAACTTCTTCAGAAACAGACTGTGCTTATGACAGAATTATTATGAATGCAGATGCTTATCAAGAGTATTCAACAAGTGGGGTTTTCAAAGCAGGAATAATTAAGGATATTTCTGACCATTATCCTGTTTGGGTTGAGATAAGGGTTAATAAATCTCAATGAAAAATAAAAAACATGAAAAACCTAAAAAATTAAGAGAGATATCTATCTTCTCCAGAATAGAAACCTTTAAATAGTGTATTATCTACATTATCTTAGTGTATAAGATACACTAATAATCTGACACGAAATAAACCGACGAAAAACAACATGACAAAACAATTCAACTTTGACGAGAAAAGACCAATAATCACATCTATTCTCGATTTAGACCATTATAAACTGACAATGGGGCAGTTTGCTTTTCATAGATACCCTGATGTCCCTGTAAAATATGGATTCACTAACAGAACAAAAAGTGTCAAATTGGCAGAGATAATAGATGAAAAAGATTTAAGACGAGAATTTGACCACATCTTAGGCTTGAGACTAACTGATGAAGAGATAGAGTATATGCGGGGCTTGAAAAATAATGGTGGGACCCTGTTCAAAGAAGATTATCTTGATTTCTTTAAAAATATACAAATGCCGGGATATGATTTAAGAAAAGAAGATGGAAATTTCAAAATTGAATTTGCTGGTCCTTGGGCTAAAGCAATTTATTGGGAGACTCTTGCACTTTCAGCAATAAATGAACTTTACTACCGAGCTTTAACTAAAAACATGAGTGAAGAACAAGTTAAAGCAGTTTATCAGGAAGGTGATAGGAGACTTAAAGAAAAAATTGCTCTACTTAATCAAAATCCAGATGTAAGATTTATAGAGTTCGGTACAAGGAGAAGGTTTAGTCGAGATTGGCAAGAATATGTTGTAGGAAATTTTAAAGATGGCTTGCAGAATCAAATGATTGGAACTTCAAATGTTCATCTTGCCATGAAATATGGTCTTCAACCAAAAGGGACTATGGCTCATGAAACATTTATGATTATGTCTGGAATAATGCATGAAAATGATGATCAAATCCGTGCTTCTCATAACCAAGTATTAAGAGAATGGTGGGATGAATATGGTACTGATTTATCTGTAGCATTAACAGATACATATGGTTCTGAGTTTTTCTTCAAGGATATGACTCAACAACAGGCAAAAGATTGGAATGGTCTTAGACAAGACTCTGGAAATCCTGCTGTTTTTGCCAACGAGCAGATAAGATTTTATGAAAAAAAAGGAATTGATCCAAGAAAAAAATTATTTGTTCCCAGTGATGGACTTGAAACTAGAACAATAATTGGACTTACCAATGAATTTGGGAAAAGAATACCAACTGTGGCTGGCTGGGGAACAAATCTTACAAATGATCTTGGTTTGAAATCACTTTCATTAGTTGTAAAAGCAGTAGAATCAAATGGGTATGGAACTGTAAAGTTAAGCGATAATCCTGCAAAGACAATGGGCAAGCCCGAAGATGTAGCCCGTTTCATGAAAATCTTTGAATATAATCCTAAAGCATATACTTTGGAGGAATGCAAATATTAAAATGAAAATCTTTTATGATGTAGATACGCAGAATGACTTTATGTTGAGTACGGGAGGGTTATATGTGCCTGATGCAGAAAACATAATAGGAAAAATAGCAGTATTGACAAATTATGCTAGACAAAACAATATTCCCGTTTTTGGAAGTATAGATGCTCATGCTGAAAATGATTCTGAGTTTAAAGTATTTCCAAGACATTGTGTTGTTGGGACCTTGGGTCAGGAAAAGGTAATTCCTGCAAAACCTGGAGAAAAATATTTTGAGAAACAGCATTATGATGTTTTTACAAATCCAGAAGCTGAAAGAGTATTGAAGCAACAAAAAGTGAATGAAGCAGTAGTCTATGGTGTTGCCACAGATATTTGTGTCAGAGCAGCAGTTTTAGGCATGCAAGCAAGAACTATTCAATGTTATGTTGTTGGAGACGCTATAAGGGGCGTATTTCCGGATAAAACACAACAAGCACTTGAAGAAATGGTAAATGCAGGAGCAAAACTCGTTACAACTAAAGAAGTTTTGGGGGGCAAGATATGAAAATACAAACATTCAACATCTTAGCTGGAAACACTAATTGTAATGCGAATTGCCCTTTTTGTATATCCAAAATGACTCCTAAAAATGGAATGAACTGCGAAAAACCTGGTGTAAACTGGAATAATTTTAAAAAAGCGTGCCAACTCGCAAAAATTAATCTTGTTAATACTGTTCTTATAACTGGAAAAGGAGAGCCCTTGCTTTATCCGGATGAAATAACCGATTTTTTAGAAAGATTAGATAAATATCATTTTCCGATAATAGAATTGCAAACAAATGCTCTTGTGCTTGGCAGAAATTTTAATGGGTATAAAGAAAAATTAAAACTATGGAGAGAAAAAGGATTAAGCACGTTTGTAATATCTTTAGTTCATTACAAAGATGAAAGAAATAAAGAAATATATGCTCCAAATGGAATATACTTTAAATTAACTGAATTAATAAAAAATTTACATGTTAACGGATTTTCTATAAGACTTAATTGCATACTTGTAAAAGATTATATTGACTCTGTTGAAGAAGTTAAAAACTTGATAAGATTTTGCTCTGAAAATAAAGTCGAACAGCTTACACTCAAACCTGTAGAAGTTCCAGAAAGAATACAAAATGAAACAGTAACAAAAAATACAAGGAAAATGCTCCTTTCAAAAAATAGTGAGAAGAATATTCAGAAATTTCTAGAAAAGAACGCCATAAGATTAAGAACATTAGATTTTGGAGGAGTTGTTTATGATTATCAAAGCCAAAATGTTTGCATGACTGATTGTTTGACTCACAAACCTTATTCAGAAGACTTAAGGCAGTTAATATTTTTTCCAGACGGCCATTTAAGATATGACTGGAGGTATGCAGGAGCGATTTTAATATGAAAATAATAAAACTGGCAAAAATGAATCCCATGGTTGTAACTGAACAAATCGAACATTTTTTAATTGAGGAGATAATTGGAGAAGGAAAAACTGGTGGAGTTATAGGATTATCCGGTGGAGTTGATTCTACTTGTGCTGCGGCTATTGCAAAAAGAACTTTTGATGCATATAATCAGTTTAATGTTAAATCTCATTTAGAATTAGTTGGATACCTGCTTCCTTCAAAATTAAATGCAAAAGCAGATGAGGAGGATGGAAGAAAAGTTGCAGAAAGACTAGGAATAAGATACAAACTGATTAATATTGAGCCACTTGTAGAAGCGAAAGCCTTAATCCAACCAGATGTTATGGCTAATCAATTCCACAAAGGAAACCAAATTTCTGAATTAAGAGCCGGAGTTTTACATGGACAAGCTGCTCTGGAAAATAAAATTGTAATAGGAACAGGAAACAGAGATGAAGATTTTGGAGTAGGATATTACACACTTTTCGGAGACGGAGCGGTTAGAGTTTCTCCTCTTGGAATGCTTCCTAAAAGATTGGTAAGACAATTGGCAACATATCTTAGATTTCCAGATTTGGCCCATAGGGTTTCATCTCCAGGCTTAGAGCCAGGTCAAACTGCTTTCAAAGATTTAGGATATAAATATGAAATAGTTGTAGAACTTTATGCAAATGGAATAGAACAGGGATTTTCAAGAGAAGAGCTTTTGATTCATCCGCAATTAATAAGAGAAGCAGAGAAGAATCTTTTAGAATATGAAGAATCATTTGGACTCAAAAAATTTCAGAATCCTACTGAACTTATAAAAGATATTGAAAGAAGAAATAAAACAGCTGTTGGAAAAGCACGAGTCTTAGCTCCGCCGAGAGCTAACATAACTTTGGAGTATGAATAAACAAAATGTCAGCTAAACTAGCCTATAAAAATCCCGCATCAACAGCAAGCATGATTGTTGAAAAAGATAATCAAGTTTATCTTGTTAAAAGAAAACATCCCCCATATGTTGGAATGTGGGCTCTTCCTGGCGGATTTCTTGATTGCGATAAGGAATCTTTGGAACAAACCGCAGTAAGAGAATTAAAAGAAGAAACACACATTATTGCGAGAGTAGAAGATTTAGAATTGCTTTGTGTGAATTCTTCTCCAACTAGAGATCCACGGGGGCATGTTATAGATCATGTATATATTGTAAAAAAATATTTAGGAACTCCGGGGGCAGGCGATGATGCTGCAAAATTAGAATTATTTCCGCTGGATAATCTTCCGCAGATTGCTTTTGATCATGGAGAAGTTCTTGAGAAATATAACGCGTGGAGGCTAAAAAATGCTTAAAAGAATTCTGGTAGTAAGAAAAATGTCTGCACTTGAGTATTATTATAATGGTAATCATAATAGTAATGAACTTCATGCCGGAAAAGAAATGCATGAAAAGAATATAAAAGGAATAGAACGATTTTTAAAACAAAATGGTAAAAAGTTTGATGTTGTAACAAGGAAAGAACTTTCTGAAAAGCTTATTTCAAATTACGATGCAGTAATTTCTGCAGGAGGAGACGGAACAGTTATTGCAACCGCCGCATATAATAAAGATATTCCCCAGCTTAACCTTAAAACAGATTCAAGAAGTGCGGGAGCATTATGCCAAGAAGGAGTAAAAAATAGTCTCAGAAAATTATTATCCGGAGACTACACAATAGAAGAATGGACAAGGCAAGATGTTTATCTTGATGGAAAATTTATTGGGAGAGCCTTAAACGAAGTTTGTATTGGTGAATCGCTTAAGTTTTCAAAACTTGCAAAGTATGATTTAATTTTCAGGGATTATAAACTCGGTTTAATCAGAAAAGAAAGTCAAAGCGGTTCTGGTTTAATAATAGTAACAGGAACAGGATCTGGTGCATGGCCTGCTGCATTCAAACCATTTCCAAAAAAAAGCAATTATTTTGAATTTAATAATTTACTTCTTCATTCAGGAAGAATTGCTCGGGGGAGTACAAATGAGTTTCTAATGAATTATCAGGGTCATGAAGGCAAATTTGCAATAGACACAGCAGAATATAATCTACCGAGAGATTCTCAGCTTAAAATAGAATTAAGTAAATTTCCATTGCCCGCAATTATAATTGGAGAAAAATGAAAATAGGTATATTTGGAGGAAGTTTTAATCCAATTCATAATGGGCATTTATCGGTTATGAGAAAAATTATTGGAAAAAATCTTGTAGATGAAGTTTGGGTTATGCCCTGCAAAAAACATCCTTTTGATAAAACTCTTGAATCTGAAGTTCACAGAAGCGATATGATTAGACTTGCCATAAACAAAATGCCCCAAATAAAATTTTGTGAATATGAACTGCAACAAACTGGAAAAAACTATACACTGCATACTCTGCAAGAATTAAAAAAGAAACATACCTGCGACTTTTATTTAATTATTGGTTCAGACATACTTGGAGAAGTAACTCAATGGCACCAATATCCAATACTTTCAAAAGAAGCAAAATTTTTAGTCTTCAAAAGAAATGGCTATGAAATTGTAAATCCCGGTATAAATATAGTTGCAGCTATTGATACAATAGAAAAAAATATATCTTCTACAGAAATAAGAGAAGAAGTAAAAGCAGGAAAATCTATTTCTCAATTAGTTCCCGTGGCAGTTGAAGAATATATCAAACAGAATAAACTTTATCAAAAATGAAATACATTGAATGTCCCGGAGAATATTCTGGAAGAAAGAAAAGTTTATTTCTAGCAGGGGGAATTTCAGAATGTAGAAATTGGCAGTTAAATCTAGTAACGATGTTGGAGAATGAAAATCTTGTTTTAATAAATCCTAGAAGAAAAGTTTTTCCCGAGGATAATCCTAATATTGAATATGAACAAATAACCTGGGAATATAATCATATTTTAAAAGCATCTGCTGTTTCATTCTGGTTTCCTCCCGAGACATTATGCCCTATAACTCTTTATGAGCTTGGGAAATGTGGCCAGTACAAAAAACCCCTCTTTATCGGGATTGATCCAAAATATGCCAGAAAAAAAGATGTTGAGATACAAATAAAATTGATAAGGCCAGAGATAAAAATAGTTTACTCTTTACAAAAACTTTCTGAACAAATAAAAAGTTGGGCCAGAGATAAAGATTAAATACCTTATTGTCATAATAACACTATGAAAAAGAGCTGGAAAGACTATGATAAACCTTCTGTAACTGCGGACATTGTAATATTCACTGTACAAGATAATGAACTCAAGATTCTTCTTGTTAAACGAGCAGTAGAACCTTTTAAAAACAAATGGGCAATTCCCGGTGGTTTTGTTAAGATGAATGAATCCTTGGAAGATGCAGCAAAAAGAGAACTAATGGAAGAAACAGGCGTCGGAGAAGTTTATTTAGAACAGTTATATAGTTTTGGAGAACCAAAAAGAGATCCAAGAGGAAGAGTTATTACTATTGCTTATGTGGCATTAATAAATTCTGAAAAAATAAAAATTAGGGCATCAACAGATGTTTCAGAAGTTCAATGGTTCTCAATAAAGAAGATTCCTCCTCTTGCTTTTGATCATAAAAAAATACTTGATTATGCTTTAAAGAGATTAAAATGGAAATTTGAATATACTCCGATTGCTTTTTCTCTTCTTTCAAAAGAATTTACGCTAGGTGAAATACAAAAAATATACGAAATTGTTTTTAATCAACAATTTGATAAAAGAAATTTTTCTAAAAAAATACTTTCACTAAATATTTTAAAAGAAGAAACGATTAAAAGAGATGTTTCACATAGACCTCCGCAGCTTTACTCGCTTAAACCCGGAGCAAGAGAAATTATAGAAATAATGAAAATTAAAAGTTAGTTTAGTTATTAGTCTACCCACGCCCCACCTACCGCTCTTCTCGCATTCCTGTTTCTATATTACTCTTTATAAAACTTAAACCGAAATGCTCACCCCCACAGACTTGCTCGCCAAAACTTATTTAAAGCAGACTATCTTTAAGAGAATATGAGAAAAAAAGTAGGCTGGATATGGATTTTGGGTGCAATTCTTTTATTTATATCTAATTTTTTTACATTATCAAATTTGTACTTTACTACTGCAAGCTGGGCAAGTATGGCAAGCAATCTTATTGCATTATTAATTTGCCCTGCTCTGATATTTATTGGAGTGAGCATATTAATTTTAGGGAAAAAAAGGTAGTTCTTAATTCCAGATATCTATTTGCTCGCTCCGTTTAAAGCCTCAAACCAAAATCCGCATACATCCTCGCCTTAAACTCGTCTCTCACCCTATCTTTCCATCCATCCCAATTTCCTTTTTCTACTGCCTTATCGCAGTGGCCAGCATAAACATGATAAAGCTCATGGCGAATAACTGTTCTATTTCTCTCTTTATCAATTATTATAATATACTTGCCTTTTCCCAGACTGCCTGAACCAGCTGTGCCCCATTCTGTGCGGCCATATGTTAAATAAATTGTCCTGGGGATATTATCTCTTCTAATCAAACTTTCTTCTTGCTTTATAATCCTAACAAGATCTTCTGTACTCTTTATTTTTTCAGAAAAAAATTCACGCGAAATTCCTTGTGTTAAGATACATGCTCCGACGAGCAAGCCGGCTATCTTTACTGATTTCTTAATGTTTTTTTTGGTGAGCACGTTCATTTTTAGATTATTTTAGTTTAAAATAAGAAAATCTCAAATTAAGAATCTCATCTTTATCTAAACATGGAATGCCTTTTTTTCTTGCATGAATAAACTTGGAAATTGCTTTATAATGTTCAAAACTTGTGAGATTTTTTATGCTTCTTCCAGCTTCTTTTAATTGTTCTAGGGGAGATCCTAAAATAGTTCTTAGTTTTATTTCTTGTTTTGACATATATTTTACCTAGAATAAGCTTCTAGAGGCTAACACCCCTACACTGAGATAATTAGAAATTATTGGTATAAAAAGTCTTCTCTCGCATGAAAACTCTGTGTTATCCAGAAATAAGGTTACCTCGATAACACAGATAAGTTCTAGAAAACAACTAGAACTTATGAAAAAGCTAAACAAGAAGAAAATTAAATGGATAGTTTCGGAGGTAACTAAGCGAGAAAA
>Ga0247841_10006006_pt1 | contig 19153 bp, 17 predicted proteins | sample LaCruzMarch2015__2_FD_192410 | JGI IMG/M metagenome (GOLD analysis project Ga0247841, IMG submission 192410) | Freshwater microbial communities from meromictic Lake La Cruz, Castile-La Mancha, Spain - LaCruzMarch2015_18m | ecosystem: Environmental > Aquatic > Freshwater > Lake | place: Spain... | reverse complement strand
ACAGCCGCTACTTCGATTGTGTTATATCCTTTTTCTAATTTTAGTGAAAAAGAGAATTTTCCATTTTGGTCAACGGGAACATCGGTTGCCGTCTTATACGTTGTTAGAGAAACCACTGTGCCTGGTTCGGTTTTCCCGGTAATCACCACCATATCTTTTGTTACTTCTGGCTCAATCGGTTCCACCGTTAAATTAGGGGGCGAAGAATCCAGCGTAACCATTCGAATCACATCGGTTGTAAGTCCTTTACGGTTCTTTGCCTGCAAATGTATTTTATTTTGACCTTCTTTTAATTTTATCATAGCAGAAAACCGGCCATTTGATTCTTTGTCAGCTGATTTATCATTTATAAAAATTTCTACGGATGTATCCACCATCCCTGATACCTCAATCATCTCTTTATTGGTCAGGTAATGATCCGGGGGAAATGAAATATCCAAATCAGGCTCTATGGCATCAGGATTTGTAAGGATAGGAATCAGTATGCTAACCGTTTTATGCAAAGATACACTAGAGGCTTGGATTATAATGGTCAAATCTTTTGTTTCCACTTCTGGTTTAATTGTGATGGAAAGTACAGATTCATAAGGAGCTTTACCGTTATCAGGCTTAAACTCAAGGCTAGCGATCTCTGGAACAGAACCTTTAATAGATAAAGATACAGATTCCTGAAAAATAGGATTTGGATCAACAAGAATTTTATAATTCACCGTATTTCCCGCTAGAACTTTTGTGTCCTCTCCTATTCTGACTGCATTAATCAAGAAATCAGGCGCACGGAAATCAATAACATCAACTGTTCCAAAAAAGCTTTTTGTTTGTTGGTTGGATAGAGATGTAACTTGCAATTGAAACTCCTGATTTGAATCAATTTCAGCATTTCCAGGTACATAAACTTTTATTTCGATCTTTGCGTTATCTCCTGGTGCCAAAATAATATCACTACCAGTTAAACCCTTTTCTTGGCCATCAACAAAAACTTGGTAATTCCATTTTTCTTTCGTTTTGTTGATAACAGAGACATCAAAGGAATCAGCCAGGGAACCGCTATTTATAATGTAGCTTGTCAAAATAGCTTCTTCTCCCTTTGTCCTTTTTTGATTCAGCGAACCATCGGATGTAATTTCAAAATTTCTGAGATTGATTACTTTGACTGGATATACCTGAGTTTGGATAACTTTTTTAGTTACATTGTCTTGTACAAATGCAATTAAAGATACATTTGATATATTGTAAATATCCAGCAATTTAAAATTGACTTCGACTTGGACTGCATCACCTTTTTTTCCAAAAACAACACCGGAAGGCAATTTCAAAGGTATTCCTAAATAATCTTTCTCATTGTTATTCAAAGGAGAGATAAAGTCCCGTAACACAAAATGATGAATCTTGTCTCCATTAATTGCTCCATAGGGAATACTACTTTCCGTGAGAGCAAAATAGATTCGAGGATCCTTGAATGGAATATTATCAAGAGCAATCACAGAAGCGGATATACTGGCTGTTTTATTATTTGAATCATATTTTGTTCTTGCTGTTAGACTAACCAATGACGGTTGTTTTGAATTTTCGACAATCTTTTTTTTATAATTGTCATACATCGCCTTTCTTTTTGCTTGGTATGAATCGTCATCTAGCAGAGGGACGCCTTTAAGACTATCGGTTCCATCAAAGAAAATCTGTGGGATACCATTGTCGGTCATATACCACTTCATCCGTTGTTCGCTTTCAATATAGGCCAACCGAACTGTTTTCAAATCATCTGTAGAATCAACATAGTATTCGATCCAGGCAATTTTTTCCGTACCCATCTCCTGGCTTAATCGATCGATAGCATAATGAGAGAAAACACAGTTTATGCACCATACTGAAGTAAACAATTCCCCTAAAACTGTATGCATGACAAGAGCTAACTCTTGTTTATATATAAAAATTGAAGAGGATTTATGAACCATACCACTGCCAGATCTCCCTTCAATTTCGATATTGTATATTCCCGCTTCAACAAACCGGTTCGAAGGGCGGAATTTCAAATACACGGTATCATTCTCTTCTAAGTTGGCATACGATGGGTCAAATAAAGTAGTCGTATTTTTTGGTACCGATAAAGCAGTAAAAGTGACAAGACCAGAAAAACCATTTTGTGGAATTACTTTAATCGGTATTTTAAAGTCTTTATCATCTCCTGAGGCGACGTATAGGGGATCCATCAAGATGTAAAAGTCAGGAGTGCTTTCCGCTTTCAAAACAATATCAACTACTTTAATGGCCCCCGTTTTAAAAATGATGGACAATTTTGATGTATACATCTTACCTTTTTCCAAGTTTGTACCCACTGCTTTGATGATTATTTCTTGGTTAAGACTGAAAAAAGACGTGGGATATACAGTAATGGATGGATTATCCGAACTGATTTTCCCTTCCAGCATAGATCCGCTTTCATTATGAATCAGGAATTTTCTTTCAACCACGCTATCCGGTGATACCGATCCCAAATCAATAAAGGATGGCATAATCGTGATAGTATCATATGGAAAAATGGTAGCAAAAGGTATATTTTGACACCGGAGATTAAATGTATCCGCCACAATAAGATTATCATGAAAACTGACAACATCCATTGGAAATGAAAAGGACCCGGGGTATAAGGCGTAACTGTAATCATTTTTTCCCCTTGCATAATTCGAATCATTCGGATGCTTCGGATCAAACTGAAACAAAGATCTATACTGACCGTAAACGTGGGATTGATTGGTCAATGTATCCAAAATTTGGATTCGATGATTGAATGTATCCGCAATATAAAGTTTCATGGAAGCATCGGAATATATGCCAGAGGAGCCATTATAATTTCCGATTTCTAATCCTTTTCTCCCGTACTTAGCTACAAAATTACCTTCAAAATCAAACACCTGGATTCTATGGTTGCCTGAATCAACAGCAAAGATTCGGTTGTCCTGCACTGTAATTCCTTTGATTGCCGTGAATTGCCCATCCTTCGAGCCATATTCACCAATCGATCGTACCCAGAGGCCTTTCCTGTTGAGAATTTGTATCCTCGAATTACCAGAATCAGCAATAAAAATATATGGACCATACAAAGCAATATCGAAAGGAAAAATGAATTCACCTTGACCAGAACCAAATTTTCCCATTGATTCAATAAACTTACCATCTTCTGTAAATATATGAATCATCGAAGTTGTGGCATCTAAAACATACAAAAAATGATCAAAATAGGTAATAGCTATCGGACTGATTAAGCTTGCTTTTTCGATTTCTATGGGAGAAAAAACCTTTAAAAGGGTGTTTTTTTCGTTAAAAACCTGAATTGTTTTTTGCATAGCGTCTAAAACAAATACTGAATTCTCTGAAACAGCAATTGATATCGGTTTGACAAAAAAGCCATTACTGCTTGATGATGACCCAAAGTATCCTGAAAGACGACCATCTTTTTCATAAGAGAAAACCGTATTAAGCTCTTTATCAGATACTAGAATCTTAGTATCAAAAACAGCCACTCCATAAGGAGATTTGGATGTATCCAATTTTATGGAAAATAAAAGATTACCATTTAATGCATATCCTTTTACTCTTTTATTGCCTGAATCAATTACATACAAGACTCCATCATCAAAAAACACACCTTTAGGCTGATTCATAGCTTTTTCTTCCGAACCAAAATAACCAAATGAAGCTTCATAGACTCCCTGCAAATCAAAAATTTGTACGCGGTTGTTTCCAGTATCAGAAACAATGAGCTTGCCTTCTGCTACTTCAACACCCAATGGAAATCTAAACTCTCCAAAACCAGATCCCTTAGTACCAAAGGATGAAATGGTGTGACCGGAAAAATCACAAATCTGAATGCGATGGTTGCCTGAGTCGAGTACAAATAAACGATCTGAATGAATCGCAATATCCGTGGGGAACTTAAAATTGCCTATACCAGACCCATACGTACCAAATTGACCTAAAAAGTTGGCCTCATTATCAAAAATCTGTATTCTTGAATTGCCAGAATCAACAACATACACATTTGAACCATTCGAACAAATTCCACCAACATGCTCAAATTCTCTTTCATTTTGTCCAAAACCACCAAAGGCGATTTGAAAAATATTTCCTCTTACAAATGCTTGGACACGATTGTTTCCAGTATCAGCTACATAAAGTCGATGTTGTTCGACATTAAGATAGGTTGGATTGAAAAAGTTACCTTTTGGAAGACCGCCGCCAATGAATCCAATCTTTTGCTCTTCTTTTGGTTCTTCTGCCATGAGGGGCCGATTAATAAAAAAAGCAGAATGGATTAAAACAATGGTTATAAAAAAAGCGATCATTCTTTTCATACTACTCCACCACCTTCAAACGCCTTAAGCTTCAATCCGTATCTTAGCTACCAACAAATAATAGTATCACTTTTCTTCCAGAATTTCCTTCTAAAATCCACAGATACTTAATGGAACATCAGTTGTTTCTCATCATTACATATTTATTTAATTTTAATTATACCTTACTACCTGATTGCAAAGTTTTAGTGAAAATTTGTAGATGAAACAGGTGCAAGGTGGAGTGGGACGGCGAAAAAATGGAAGTGCTGATCATTTACCCAGCCTAGAAAGGGCAGAATGGATTAAATTTACAATTTTGGAGCCAACTGTTACCTTCCTTTCCAGAATTTGATTTCTTACATATACTATGGACAGATTAGAAATGTTACGTGTAAAATAATTCAAGAAGAGGCGGAATGGAATGAAACAAGGAAATAAACTTCTGATAGTATGTGTCGTAGGTCTTTTGTTGACATCAAGTTGTTCTAGCAAGAATCCTGCTACACCAGCTTTGCCATCTGTCAATCTTTATGGCGCTGCTGCTGCCGATAATGACACAGACCTAACGCTGGAAGATATGCTTAAATACGCGATAGAGGATGAATACCTGGCTCGTGGAGAATATAAGTACATTCTTGATACCTTTGGGGATATAATTCCTTTTAAAGATGTAATGGCAGCTGAAGTTCAGCATATAGCTGATGTAAAAATCCTATTGGAAAAATATAAGTTTACAGTACCAAAAGATGTATCAGAAGATCATCTCATCAAAGCAGACAATGCGGAACAAACCTATGAAATAGGCGTCCAAGCAGAGTTGGACAACATTGCTATGTATGAAAACTTCCTCAAGAACACACTCCCAGAGGATATAGCTACGACATTTGAATTTCTAATGGAGGCATCGAGGGGGCATTTGAATGCTTTTGAAAAAGAGTTAACTCGGTAAAGGCTACCATTTTACCGACAGCGATTACCTATCTGGGTTTAGTGACTCATTCTTTTTCCTTTTTCCCCAGATCATTCATTACTTTCCAGGCTTGGTTGCTCTCTTCCATCCTACCCAACCGGTATAAGCAGATCCACTTTATATTCCATAGCATAAAATCATCTGGTTTTAGAGCGATTGCTTTTTCGATTGAAAAGAGTCCTTCTTCATACATTTTTAGAAAATTGCAGCAAACGGCTTTTTCTTTCCAGGCATTGACAAAGTTAGGATCAAGTTCGAGACATTTTTCAAATGCCTTAACCGCTTTCTGATAGCATTCCTTAACTTTTGGTGGGGGTTCTTCATATGGATTTTCGTCACTATCGAGTTTGTTAACCTCTGGAGTGTTTTCTAATGCATAGTTAATTAAAAGGTGTCCTTTTTTATACAAGCTATCTGCACTTTCAATTTTCACTCAATTCTCTCCTCTCGCTCCTAATAAAATAGTGTCAAGGGGACGGGGGAACTGACACTTCTTGACCCTCATGATAGGCTGGAATTATGCATTTGGATACAACCGATAATTCGATTGAAACGGCAAACTTTTGAAGTGTGTAAGTCTGCTGTGGCAACCAGACCATATTCTGCACTGTTTGTAAACTATGCCATATACTATCCTCATCTACTCCCCAAATCCTTCTGGGACATTTTCAAAATCAGTCCATGAGAACCAATCGGAGAGTCCCAGTACCTTGGCCCAATCATTAGTCGTTTCAATATCCTGCAAGTATCCTCTGTCTGAATCTTCCAGAAGTTTATACAACACTTCACCACACTGACCAATCTCCGGATAAGGAGCAAAATGCTGGCTGTAATCTTCCCCCAACAAAAGACCAATCGCTTTCAGGAAGGTATATACCATCGCCATATTACATCGGAATACTTTTGGTGGAGTAATCTCTTCTCTCTCTTTTGAAAAACTACTGACACAACTTTCTGCTAATTTTCCCAGATACTCTTTTTGCTCCATCCGGAGTCCGGGATACGTAACAAATATCCATCGCTCAATCCTAATATCAACCGGCAAATTGTTGACTTGAAGCACAAGCCCATTAATCCACGTATCAACCATTTGTAGCTTTAACTCAGACGGTAAACTGGATTCTTCGGCGGTAATCTCTGCTGATGCAAAGTTAACATTGGCTGTTGTCGAACGGGATAAAAGACGGTACTTAGGAGCCACACTAAGTATACGCAAAGCATGACCACATTCATGGGCTATCGTCTCACTCAAGCACTTTCGTTGGTTTGCTTTGATCTTCAGGATATGGTTTGGCATTTTTGCTCTTGCTACGATAATGAGGCTATCGACATAAAGATTCTCACAAATTTGAAAATCGATTGCTTTACCCGATATTTCCTCCACCAGACTGACAATCGTATCCACCTCGGGTAGTACAGGATGAATCCGAGAGAACTCAATTAAGTTAATTTATATCCTCCTCACTCGTCTGCTAAATAGTCAGAAACAATCCAAAAGTTTCGAGACTACCACACCAAAGGCACTTAGTGACGGCATCGGTCATACATAAGTGCTCATTTAATCTCCTGGGGATGTAAATCCCCAGGAGATTATTTTACTTAGAGAGGTTTAACAGGTACGACAATATCCAGATCCATCATTCCATCTGAATTATCCTCAGGACCATTGTAGTATTGTTCGTAACAAGGTCGATCGTCTGGAGCATATCCGCTGCCCGGGAGCCACTGACCATAAACCCAGTTCCAAGCCTCCTGATATCCGCTTTTACCAAGGCGGAACCTTGCAAAAGCATATTTTCCAGGAGGAATAGTCATTTTTCCAATTTCACCGTCCACTTTCGTATCTCCTGGCACCGTTAAACAAACGCTAATTCTTTGCTTACTCTCTTCTGTTATCTCTGGATTGTCATGGTAGATAACCAAAAATTCGGTATCCGGAAAGTGAAGCAAGTTTCTTGGTCCAGCCCAGGTACATATTTGCCGTGAGAGAGAACCAAATAAATCCGCATTACCCTGATATGGCCCAATGTAGCGAACATAAGCTACTGTTTTTTCAGGACAATCCTTAACCACTACGACATTTTCTTTGTTGCTCATAGAACTCCTCCTAGTTTTATTTTGGAGATTAGCATACCAAAGTTTTGATTTCAATTCTTTCCCTGAATTGCTAAGGTCTTGTCCTAGATTGCTTTCTACATTTCCTATATTGCTATCCACCATCTTTGATTCTTTCCATTGGCTGGGAGATACTTGAAAATAATCCGTAAAACTCTTGGTAAAACCAGAGGGAGTGGAAAAACCACAACTAAAGGCAACTTCCATAATCGACATTCTGGGATGACTCAAAAGCAAAAAACAAGATTTTTCGAGCCTAAGTCTACGGATAAAATGAAATAAAGTCTCTCCCATAATAGAAAAGAAGATTCGATGAAAATGAAATTTGGAAAATGCAGCTACACTAGCCAATTCCTCTAGCCTTAACTCTTTGTCCAAATGATTTTCAATATAATCAATCACTACATTGACTCGGTGGATATACTCTGCCAGATAATCGTCAGAAAATTCAATCATAAAACATCCTGTTATGCCAATTATTATGAAATTCTGTTTCTTTTTTCAAACTTGTCAAAATTTTATCCAGCGCATAGTAGCCATTGAGAATATTTTACCTATCTATTCTTCTGTTTCAGTTATAGTATAATCCTCAAAAGTTGCATGAGTAGAATCCCATGTACGCAAACCGGCAGTTCCACTGGTATAAGTACTGTCTTTTCCCACTAAGACTGGCTCTCCATCTACAAAGGCTGTAAAAGTATCTCCGATGGCCTCTACTTTTATATTGTGGGGGGTATTCCAGTCAAATCCATTTGCAGATGCCCTGGCAAACGGCCCTAATTCCCTACCATTAACCCATTTACGAATAATAAACTCACCACCACCATACCCCGGGTCATACTGAAAGGTATACCCGTTCACCCCGTTTGGTGCATTGGGGTCAGCTCGAAACCAAACTCCGTATCCATCACCATTTTGAAGTTGTGCTACCCTTATATCCACTGAATAATCGGTACCGTTAAAACCTTTAGTAAAAGCACGCCCTTCTCCCGTTCTCGTATTGGAAATTACTCCATCTTGGATAGAAAACTGACCTTGTGCAATCGACCACATTTCAGGACTAATAAACTCATGAGTGGTGCTATGGTCAAATGTTGCGGGTGATATATTTCCGGTATCAAGAACTGTTGTGGTTTTGTTAAATACGGACACAATACTAGCTCTGAGGTTGGGAAAAGCAGATATGACAATCAGCACAAATACTGCAATGATCAAACTAAACTCTAATATTGTTTGACCCGATACATCCTTAATAATTGTGCTTCTATGTCTCACTTCCATGTAAACATTTTAAAAGATATTATTACAACTAGCAATTAATTGGAGTCAGCTGGACTATCGATGCCTTATCTATCTCTTTTCTTTGTCTGATGTTCTTCTTATCTTTAGGGCTTTTATCAAAGGAAATTTAATGTCTTTATGTGGTTCAGGTAGTTTAATAGTGCTCATGTTTCTTTCGAAGGTAAACCGGCAATAGCAACCAGACCGTATATACACGGATATCCCCCAGATAATTCCCCCGTCCATTTCAATATAGAATTCAGGCCTCATGTTCAGAAAAGCTTCATATACAATTTGTAAATTATTCCTCTTGTTTACACTCCCAAACTGCTTCATAACCGAAAATATTTCATGACACTCTCTCAATATTAAAAAAGTATACCTAAAAAAAATTAACTAAGTTTTTTAACTAGAGTGAACTTTACCCTCCGATTGGATGTTTAACAAAGTAGGATATATTCCAATGAAGGAGATTTGCGATGAAGAAAAAACATGTTATATCAGCTTCTTTGATAACTCTTGCCCTTATTCTGATTGTTAGCAGTTCATTTTTGTTGATTTCGTGCAATCAGAGTAATCAGATCAAACAAAGTGATCAAACTGAAGTAGTTACCACACAAATGACTGCCAAGATTCCGACTGATTTTAATGTAGATTTTGAGCCGGAGCCATTAAAAGAAACCGAGAAAATCCTGTCACAGGACGGTTATGGCGCAAAAGGCGCTTTATCAGACAAAGATCTCACAATCAACGATATGCTGACTTATGCAGTCCAAGATGAATACTTGGCTCATGGAGAATACATGGCAATCATGGAGAAGTTTGGGCAACAAAGACCTTACGTCAATATCGCAAAATCAGAAGAGACTCATCTAGCCTATTTGGAAGAGGTTTATCTTGCTTTTAATATGGAATTCCCTAAAGATTCTTCTGCACCACATATTTTGATACCAAAAAGCTTACTTGAAGCTGCCAAAGTAGGTGTTCAGGCAGAGATTGACAATATTGCAATGTACGAGCTTTTTATGACTAAAGAGTTACCTGATAATGTATATAAAGTCTTCTATGCACTAAAGAGTGGTTCAGAAAGCCATCTGAAAGCTTTCCAGAAACAGGTAGAAAAACTATCCTAATTTTCTGGTAATATTAGATCTTTTTTAGTTTCTGATCCAAAGAGAAAGCTTTACCAATATTCTCTCCAATCGAATAATGAGCCATGTTGCCAAAAGAGCCAAATAGGAGGGGACGGACTTTTTCGATATCGTGTAGTTGATCAGGCGTGAGAACTTCACCATCCGAAACTATTCCTACAATCTGGCCAATAAACATTGTATGGGATCCGAGTTCTATTTGCTTGATTAGCTTGCATTCCAGAGCATAGGGAAACTCCAACACCAGGGGAGTATCGACTAAACACTCAATGAGTATCAGAAAAATACCTTAAAATAAAGTAATTCCAGATTTGAATTGGTATGAAACGGCTTATCAATTGATATTGTTCCAAAAAATGGTTTCATCATGAAAAAATGATCCACCGAGTGACTTTTTTGTATTTCAAAGCAAAAAGCACCATTGCGAACTTCTCCGAGTTGATATAATTCTGCCGTGTCGTATTGCTGAAACTCACCTGAACTGGGCAATCGAATTTCTATCGGATCATAACTTCTCTCTTCTTGACCTGGCAAACCTTTGACTTTAACCGATACTTCAATGGGGTCGATGTTTTGTTCATGTTTAGCAAAATTTTTTACAGACTCATTACTTTCATTCTTTCACTTCTCTTTATCATGACTCACCCTTCCAAAATTCCTTCTGAAACTTCTTGCTCGCTGCCTTAAGTACCAGCTGATAGGATCTATCCAACATATCTCTCACGATCTCATCAGGTACGAGCCAACACCTTTTTTGGAAAGACAATACTCCTCTATCCATGAATATTTCATTATCCCTTCCTCGTTCCTAGGTTGTCAAAAAAGATGTCAGTTCCCCCGTCCCCTTGACAAGGCCCCAAGGGAGTCACAAGTGACGGTTTCCTCATAAGTCAGGTAGGATTTACAATAAGCATAGATTAACATCACTGAACCAATAAGGATTAACCAAAAAGAAATGGGGATTAAGTTGATTCCAAATATTTTCAAAGAAAGTATATCTATCTTATTAAAATGGTAGAGTAAGAAAAGAACGAAAATGCTGAATAAAAAATAAAAAATAGCACTGGCAATCGGTAAGAGAAATGTAAGCACAAAACAAATGATAATGATATAGACCACAACCAATGAAACAGAACCAAAATTAATCGAACCGAAAGATTCATAAAGATACCATAGTTTTAAATAAAAAGCCACGTTGATAAACATTGCTATCATAAAAAAAATTCTGGGAATCCATATATCAAAGTTATTCCAGATTTTTCTTGGATTTTCAAGTTTGTATTTTCCAATTTTTTGATTTGGTTTCCATAGAAAAATATGAAACAGATTTGTATTAATGATAGCTACGATAAGTGATAAAGTGACTACCGTATTAAAATTAATAAAATAAATATAGTCCATGTCAGAAAACATTGATAGTAAAAAATAGATCAATACTTCCCCCAAGCTGATAAGAAAATAGAGTAAGGTGACATTTTTCTTCCCAAGCATTGAAACGAGAAAGGCTGCCAACAATGTGATTGATACCCCTAGTATTCTTATGTCCAGGGACAGGATATAGATAACAGAAAACAAAAGTAAATTTAGTAAAGCTAATCCTCTAGGGATCCAAACGAAGTCAAACTTTTTCATTTTTCTTCCACCTCTTCACTCCTCCACAAAATAGTCAGAAACAATCCAAGGTTTAGCTCATAATCTTCCAGTAATTATATTTGCCATAGCTATGTTAATACTTTCTAATGCTGAATCTAAGCTAAAGTTTTTTCGTTCAAGAGATAGCACATCAAATAGCTCAGTTTCGATGCGAGAACGCATTTCGTCGATTTCTGAAGTTCTTCTACCCAAATTATGAATGTGTTTTTCTAAATTAGTGACTGCATTGTCTTCTTCTAGTTTTTTCTTAAAACAAATATTACCTCTTTGTCGATCTGATTTACTTTATTTCGTAGTACAAAATCAAGATCATAAAAGTCTCTAGGAGCAATTTGTAAACGTGTAGCAGCCGCTCGAAGTTTCTCAGCTAAGAGTTCATTCAAAGCTAAACACTTTACATATCCACCGTCGAATAAAGGTACTCCTGTAAAGGGATGCAAGAAAGCATGTTGTACTTTACCAACGACAGGAACTAAAATCGGATTGTATCGTAATCCAATTTCTATTTTAATTCTTCCCGTACTTTGTCGAACTACTGAAGGGTAAAGCAAGCTAAAAATGTATTGTTTTGATTCGTTATGACCTGCATTATTTTCAGGATCAACTTTCATTCCAAAATCTTTAGCAAGCTCGATAATCCCATCTTTTACGGGTTGGATAATAATTCGTCTTTCTGATCTGGTTGATTTATCTGATGGTTGGATCATAGTAAAATCCAAATCTTCACTCAGTCGATAAAAGTTAAAATAAATCTTATTAAGACAAGTACCACCTTTAAAAACTATATTCTCTGAAATTTTAGAAATCTGAGAAAGGATTAACGTCAAATAATAGTCTTTTTCGATGAGTGGCAACAAAAAACCTTTTTGTTTTGCAGCTCTTTCAACCATTGCTACGAATTCTTCTTTTTTATCGTGAATCATTCACAATCACTTTCCATTTTTGATTGATTTTTCCTTGACGCGAATGATTCAAAGAGCTTATTGCTGTTTGTTGGATACTTTCAAGGAGAGGTCTTAGCGTTTTATCAGATATCCCCTTCTCTTCTAAAATCAGTCCGATTCGTTTTCGGATCGTTATACTGGGATACCTGGACGCGAAATCCACCAGTTTATTAATATCACACATTTCTTTGGTTACATTTTTCCTAAATATACTGCTAGCAGAGACGATTCCGCCAACTGGTTGGTGAAAAACCAATAAATCGATCAAAGTTCTTTCTTTTGAGCTAACATTTACTTCATAATCTCCGATTTTAAGAACTTCGAACCCATAAATTCTATTTTTTTGAACTTTGATGAATTTGTATAAAATACCATTGATTTCTTTCTCTCTTCCAGTGGAAGAGTTAATCACATAAACGGTTTGAAATAGTTGCTGTGTCAAATTGTAATAATTAAACATGGTTGAGTACCCGATGTAATAGTTTTTCTTTGGGAAGAAGAGTGGTGGAATTAATAATTCATCAATGCTGGTTCCGAGTGGACCTGATTCTAGAGGAGAAAATATATAAACACCGGGTTTTACTGCTGTAAGAATTCTTTTCTTTTTAAGTCTAAAAACAATTTGCTTTCGATCATTAGGGGATAAATTGAAGAGTCGATCCAGATCCATTGCTTTAACAATACTTAATTTCTCATAGGTCAAACGAGCTACTATTTTTGTCTCGATTGGCCCTAAAATTTGTACGGTATTCTTCTGCTTCAAAGGTTATCTCCAAAATAACTTACACATCTATTATTTACAATTGTATTTTAGCACATATCGATGCAGTAGCAAAATAAAAATCCTCTCCTCTACCCCTTCACAAAATAGTCAGAATCAACAATCGTTGTTGTCAGATCCCCCGTCCCCTTGACACGACTCCCAAACTCTCGTAGTTTTAAGAAGAATGATTAGCCACCAGGAGACCGAGAAGAAACCTAGCATTAGTAATAGGATAAAGAGATCCCATGTAAATGACAATGTTGAAGTTAAAAATAAAAGGGATAGCATCACTAGGGGAACAATCACATACCCTTTTGATTTTTTGGATCGAAGAAGGAAGTACCACCGATTCGTTAATGCCGAAAATATCATCGATACAACGATTATGAAATATGAGTAGATTGCAACATTGCTGACCTTAAAGGGATTCCTGGAAAATGGAATATCAAGGAAGGCATAATCCTCTGCTTTATGAGCAGAAATTCGAATGTTCTTAATCGAACAAGCGATTGGCACTTCATGTGCTGTGGAATTTATTCGTGTTTCTCCAAATGGAATATCTTCTAAAGCTTCCATCTTTAGAAAGTTGCCTATCGGTGGCAGATCGATATCCAAGTCCCTGTTATGATCAGGATAGGAGTATTGAGGTTTGGTATCAAGATCCATAATATGAAAGGTCCAGGGAGCTGGTGCTTTTCGATTGATGTTTTTAATCTTCAAGTTTAGGATCAAGAACTCTTTTCCTTTCTTGGGGGATGATTGATCCGGTTTGGATTTTAGAATCAATCGGAGAGCTTCCTCCCCTCGAATTATACTTTCCACCCCGATTGCATACTGACGACCAAGTTTGACTGCATACCCATTTTTGGCAAATGTATATTTATAAACATTCCAGGGTATTTGCTCAAATTCATATCCAACGAACAAATATAAAAAGCAGAGAGCACAAATAACGCTGACTATTTTCCAGTATTTGGATTTTGTCTTGAAAGCTTCTTTGCTCATATAGAGACCTTTTGTATCTTCTCGCCATATAATTTTATCAAAATAGGTAGCATAATGAGTTTTGTATTGTTTTCCGCTTTCATCCTGATAGGTCACGATAAAGTCCCACCAACCCATTTTGATTTTTGTATTCTTCCAGCCCTTGCTTTCGGCATCCGCTAAGATCAATTTTCTAGCGTTAGCCATTCGTTGACACGAGATCGCCCCTGCGAGACCAATGGTGATGATTAAAAATACACTCAAAGATATCATTGAAGAATACATTTATCCCTCCCCCCTACTCCTCCACAAAATAGTCAGAATCGATCCGCTTGAGGTCGTAGTCCACCAAAAGCTAGATGATTATTTTTGATAAAATATATTTCTGAACTTGAAGAGCGATATCATAAGCATCCTTTGCTTCCTCTTCATTTGGCATATAGAAATCTTCCGGATACCTTGTTTCTACAGCAAATATCGTAAGAAGCTCTGCTTTCTCTAATTGTTTTAGATTCTGGTCATGAACTAAACCGAGTTCGATCAATTGGGCAGCACTGTGAGTTCTTGGAAACATGATATCCAAATAGACAAGATAAGCTTTTAACCATTTTTCTACAGCTTGTTGGCAATGAAAACATACTGTATCAAAAGGTTTCTTCTCTTCATCGGATTCAAGAACTATTTCTGCTACTTTTATGTCATTCTCAGCTTTAAATAACCAATTTTGGATATATTGAATCGTATCTTTATCCATAAATTGTCAAACCTTCTCGCAATAGAGTTGCACAAAAGGATTGTCGTATATTCTTCCAACGATGTAAGTCCTCATGTGAGTAGAAAAGAATATCAATTGGTGTCTTCATGACAGCAAGTTTTATTCGAAGGCTCAATCCACGTTTTGGGCGAGGTAAATCTTTTTCTCGATCTGAGATAACGAGGATATCAATATCGCTATCACTTTGTTCTGTATCTTTAGCAAAGGATCCAAAAAGAATAATTTTATCAGGATGATATTCTTGAATGATCAAATCACGAATATTCTCTATCTCTTTTGTTATCATTCTGCCACCTCCCAATTCATTTATGTCTATTATCGTCTAAAAAAACTTTTTACCAAATTCCTTCCCCCTCTACCCCTTCACAAAATAGTCAGAATCAACAATCGTTGTTGTCATCTCCCCCGTCCCCTTGACATTTCTATCAACTGACTTGTTTTATCAGCAAGAAAGAGTGGAATGTTCAACAGATTTCCGCTCAGAGATAAATTTTTAAGTGAAAATCGAATTCGAATCGAAGGATCATATTGATTGTTATAGAGAGTAAGACTTTTGCTGGAAACAGAAGTATCAGATTTTACCTCAATAGGAATGATATCGTTTCTAACCTGAAGGATAAAATCAACTTCTGCGGTTGCCATGGAAGTCCAATATCGAGGTAGTCCTTCCCATTGAGTAACCAAACTTTGCAATACAAAATTTTCTGACAAAGCTCCCTTAAACTCAGTAAACAACCGGTTCCCCTCCGTAAAAGCAATAGGATCCAGCAACGACAATCTCCGAAGCAATCCAACATCTGCTGTGTAGAGTTTGAAAGCACCAATGTCATCATAGGCAGATATCGGAAGTCCTGGTTTTGAAGTCCGGAATATTTTATACACAAGCCCAGCATTGACTAACCTGGTTAGAGCATCTTCATATTCTCGTGCCCTTGCTCCTTCTTTGACAGCTTTATATAAAAACTTTTTGTTTTCTTTGGATAATTGAGAAGGAATTGATTTCCAAACCAGTGATATTTTTGCTCCCTCATTGATTTGTGAATGCTTAGAAAAATCAAGCTCGTACGTATCCAAAATCATCTTTTGCACTTTTTGGACATCAATCAAATTCATGTCTTCTGCTAAAGCACTCACTGCTTCTGGCATACCTCCGGTAATAAAGTACATTTTTAGCTTTTGAAGTAGCTGGTTAAAAAATATATCCGGTATCGGTTCAATTGTATCGATACTTTCTAAAAACCTGATTAAGTTTACCTCTTTTGAAGCTGCCAAAAACTCTAAAAAGGTCATGGGGTGCACTGTGATTAGATCAACCTTCCCTACCGGAAAAGAAGCTGGTTTTGATAAGGTAATACCTAGCAATGATCCAGCACAGGCAACATGATACTCTGTAGCATTTTCACAAAAGTACTTCAATGAATTCAAAGCAGAATTGCACTCCTGGATTTCATCAAAAATAATAAGTGTTTGGTTAGGTAAAATTGGAAACCCGCAAACCATAGATAAGTTCTGGATGATTCGCTTTACATCTTTACTCGTCTCAAAATATTGTTTGATCTCCGCATTCTCGTCAAAGTTAAAATAGGCTACATTTTTGTACTTAGTTTTACCAAACTCTTTTAAAATCCATGTTTTACCTACCTGACGGATTCCTTTTAAGAGTAAAGGTTTTCTTTTATTTGATTCCTTCCACTGACTTAAGCTTATAAAGAGGTCTCGATCCATTTTACACCTGTTTCATTCGAATTATGTGATTCTTTTCACATTATTTGAAGATAATATAGCATGTTTTAATAAAAACAAAAGAATCTTTCACTCATATCCTGGCCTCTTCCAGCTCAATCCGGTCAAACATGGATCCCCTCTCACTCCTCCACAAAATAGTCAGAATCAATTAGCTTGTTTATTGAACAATTTTCCAATACCCACCTTTTGTAGGTCCAATATGTTCAATTCTTCCCTCTTTTATCAATTTCTTTAAATGATACCAGATCCCATCATAGCTTATATTTTCAATAGTTTCAGTTAGTTCTATTGCGGTTATCCTAGGATTTTCTAAAATCAACTGAAGAATTCTGTTTGAGATTTTAGGTGTAGTTTCTTTGGTAGTTTCTTTGGTAGTTTCTTTGGTAGTAATCTCAAAAACTACCCTAAAAGATACACCAGGTTCCATCCACATAAACTTGATCCCAGGATAGTTCTTAAGCTCTTCATGGATAATTCTTAGTCCATTACCCCACTTTTCGATGATCCCTATTCGTTGGAAAATAGGAGCTAGTACTTTGTTACGAATTTCGGACTGCCCCGCTTCCATATTTGAGAAATCGATCGATGGCATTAGTTTCCCAGGACTTGTGATTTCTATTTTATTATCAAAAATAGCGATCTTAATATCTTGCCCTGTCAGGGAATAATCTCGGTGAATGATAGCATTTCGAATGGCTTCACGGATTGCTACAATAGGATATTCCCATCGATCATTCCTATAGACACCAGTATAATCAACTGATCCCTGTGAAATATGGCGTTTCACAAACTGGAAAGCAAGATCAGCTTGTACCAATATATTATCATCTATTGTCTTTTGATCGATAAAGTTCCCTGGAATAGTGCCTTTAAACCTGGCACATTCAATGTTTGCCATAGGAAAGTATCTTTTTCGAATAGGTGCGTACGATAAAAGGATCAGGGCAATCGTTGGATAGCTTTCCCCATTTTTGGTTTGGATCAACTCTAACTTTTGCATAACTTGTCCGGTTAATTCTTCTCCAGAAATTTCTCTGTATTGTTGTTTGAATGTTTCCAGCGGGATATCTTCAAGATCCAGTTCATGAAATATTTCACTGTCAAAGGATAGATTGTGTTTTTGCCGTTCCAACTCCGCGATCATTTCTGAATTTGCTAGTCGATTGGTTGATCCAACTCGAATATAGGTTCCTGCCTCTTTTCCTTTAGCTTTTAAGTAGTATGGTAAACTGACGCCACGGGGAACATTTACTTTGATCAGATGTTTGTTATTCGCTGAAACAAAAGAAATAGTGGGATGAATCACTGGATAACAGTTATCGTGGATCATGTTACTGATTTTCTCTTCTAGTTTTAACGCTCATCTTCAGGTATTCCAATGACTTCTCTGGGATCATCCTGAATACCTAAATAAAAATCTCCACCAGCATCATTAGCAAATGCAATAACTGTTTTCTCTAGTCCATTGGCTTCCGGAATGCTACCCTTAAATTCAAGCCGTCTACCCTCAGGTTGTTTTAGAATTTCTGCTATGTTCATAAATTGTTAGACTAACCCCCTATATCAAAAACATCTTGGTCTTAGTATACACCCTCTACTCCTCCACAAAATAGTCAGAATCGATGCGCTTGATACAAAATGTCATTGCGAACACCATTGGTGTGTGGCAATCTCTGGTTACCTTCAAACCCAACCTCGCAGAAAATCTAGAATTGAATTTTGCCTTTGTGGACATCCAGTAACCATTTTTAGAAGTTAGAAGAACCACTACGTTGGATTTATGAGTGTTTTGTTTTTCGGGGATCTTGGGTTCCTTCTCTGCTTATTCATAGTGAAGCCACATCATCACAATTTTGACAATACGTTTTTCTTTATCTACCAAATAGATTAAGCGATGTTGATGGTTGATCCTGCGGGAATAAGCTCCTTCTAAATCACCCCGAAGCTGCTTATAGGGAGGAGGATTGGTAAAAGGATCTGTTTCTAGCAAATCCAGCAGCCCCCTTACTTTATCGTGATACTCACTTTGTAGTATTGTTTTCCAGTCCTTTACTGCTCTCTTGGAGAAGATTATTCGCCATTTCTCCAATCAATTTCCTCCCCTTCCTCGATAGGTCGGCTTAACTCTGACTGAATCACCTCACGGGCATCTTTGTTGGAGAGAAGGAACAACGTCTCCTGAATATCTTCCCAATATTTCATGCTGATCAAAACTGCACCGTTTTTTGAATTCCGATTAATGATAGTTATTGGCTCATTAGTCTTTACAATACTTTTAAAAACGTTGTAAATATCTTTCCGTAAATCAGAAACTGTTATATTCATGGTTCACCTCAAGGAGGAGTATATCGTACGAATTAACGTACGTCAAATCTTCTTTTCCTCTAAAATTACCTTCTGAATCTTCTTTCTCAGAGCTTTAAGCACCAGCTGATAG
>Ga0247841_10006001_pt1 | contig 19161 bp, 20 predicted proteins | sample LaCruzMarch2015__2_FD_192410 | JGI IMG/M metagenome (GOLD analysis project Ga0247841, IMG submission 192410) | Freshwater microbial communities from meromictic Lake La Cruz, Castile-La Mancha, Spain - LaCruzMarch2015_18m | ecosystem: Environmental > Aquatic > Freshwater > Lake | place: Spain... | reverse complement strand
TATTTATTTATGACCACAATTGTTTCAGCATTTGTAAGCGATATTAATTCGAGGGAAGATAGAGATATTACTAGTTATTATTTATTAGGTAAATTACTTTTACAATCAACAACGCCAAAAATAATTTTTCTTGATGAAAAAATGTATAATTTAATTCAACCAAATGATTATGATAAAGATACAACCCTTCTCATAAAATATAATAAATATGAGAGTTATTTGTATAAATATATAAATAATTTACATACTTTTACATTAAATACAGATAATCCTTCAAAAGATACACTTGAATATATGTTTACAATCTGTAATAAAACAGAATGGATAAGAAAAGCTATAGAAAATGATATTTTTCATTCTGATAATTTTATTTGGATTGATTTTGGAATAAAACAAGTATGTAATTGGTCTGATGATGAATTTATTCAAAAATTAAATAATTTATACCATAAACAATATGAAAAAGTGCGAATTGGACATATATGGGATTTATCATTGCACTATAATATTGATATATTAAGACAAATATCATGGTATTTCGCAGGTGGGGTTTTTGGTGGTAATAAAAATATTCTCTTACAATTTGCAGATTTAATGAAAGAAAAATGTATTGAAATTATGAATGAGACTGGTACAATTATGTGGGAAGTAAATATGTGGTATATTTTATATACAGAAAATCCAGATTTATTTGAGCCTTATCCATGTAATCATTCAAATTCTATAATTGATAATTATTAACTATATTTTACGATTGAATCTATATATTTTTTATCGTAAACTCCAATACGAGTTGTTCTGTCCCATGTGCTATAATTTATTAAAACTTGATTATCTTCTACAACAATACTTAAACAATATTCAATTGGTTCGCCTTCAAATTTAAAAGGTGCGGAATATCTAAGTAAATTCATATCAGCGTCAAAAATAGAAATAATATGGTAATAATGCCTTGGATTATCATATGACACAATATGATTTACAAACCATATTTCAGTTTCTTCAATATTAATCTTAATATTGCCATTAGATTTTTCATCTATTTTTTTTGTATAATTAAAACCGCATGTTGAGCCACGTACTTTTGAAAATATTTTTGGCATTTCTTTAGTTTCAGAAACTGTAATAGTATTATTTTCATTTAATTTACAAATTTTTAATGGATGCCAATCATATATAATATAGTTATCTTTTTTATAATCTACAAAAACCCAATTTTTTTCACAACTAGAACTGTTAAAATTTTGTTTTAATTCATTTACTATAAGTTTTTTAGAATTCAAATCATAATCACCTGAAACAATTCCAATATTGTTTGTTTGATGATATCCAGTTCCTATGTAAATTAATTTATCTTTATAGTTATCATAAAATATTCTAACGTCTTCAATACCAATATATCGTCTTCCATCAAATTCAACTTCTAACCAGTCTTCTTTAATAAGATTAAAATTTTTATCAAATTCAACAAATTTATTAATAGAAATAATATGTTTCTCACAATTTATATAACTACCGTTAGGCTGAATATTATAATTAACATATCTTATATTACAAAAATATCCATCACTATTAGGTTTTTTTATTAAACAACTAGATGATGAAACAAAATTAATATTTTCATTATTTATGTTTGAATTAATTGAGCTGTCGACATAATAAAGTGTTTTATTTTGTAAAATTTGTTTATAAAATTTCATGTTAGATAAAACATTATCAATTTCCATATTATTATTTGAATTATTAAAAACGGTAATTATTTGTTTATCAATATTTTTGATTCCGCAATAAGCTGAAAATATTGTATATTCATAATATATTTCGTAAGTATAAACATTATTATGTAAAAATAAATATGTATCTTTATTAAAGTTCTGTTCCAATATTTCATTTGCTAGATTATAAAAATTGTAACATAATTTATGTTTTGATTTTTCTCTATAATATTTAATGATTTCATATAATGCTTCCAGACGATTAGGATAAAAATCATATCCTTCTAGCCAATAATATAAAGCATTAGCAAATTTATTTAAATTTTTATAGCATAATCCAAGTCTATAATAACTATACCATACTTCTTCTTGCCAACCGCCAAATTCAATACGTTTTATATAAAATGGAATAGCTTCTTCATATTTTCCCAAGTCATGATAACTATTTCCCAAATAAAAATAGTAACGATGATTATTTGGTTCATCTTTTATTCCATTAGTAAGTAAGAGAATATCTCTTTCAAATTTGTCAGATTTAGCTCCACCATCTCCAATATCATTTATAAAAATATCAGATTTATTCAAATTAATTATTGTATTATTTTGTGGAGTATCAATATATTCATGTGTAACTCCAACATATTTATATAATCCATTATTTCTAATAATTCTAAGATTTTGATAATAAAATGAATTGTTGCCTTGAAGGACGTTAAAACTTTGAGCAGAATTTAATATAGATTTGTCGAAATTTTTAATTTCTAAAATCATATCTGCATCAAGTAATATGACATAATCAGATAAACCGATACAAGACTGTAATGCAAAATTTCTATTATGACAAAAATTTTTAAATGGTTCCTGAACAATTTTGCCAGATATACCTTTTTCTTTAAAGTATTCTTCGATAATCTGAATAGTATTATCGGTTGAACCGGTATCACAAATGCAATATGAGTCAATAATAGAAATTACAGAGTCAAATAATCTTTTAATGATTTTACTTTCATTTTTAACAATCATATTTAAACACAATGTAGTTGGTTTTTCTAAAAAATCCATTTTATTAATAAATAAATAAGTATTTAAATTAATAAATAAATAAGTATTTAAATTAATAAATAAATAAGTATTTAAATTAATAAATAAATAAGTATTAAAATTAAATTAAATTAAAATATATAATATAATTATAAAATGGCATTTACAAGATTTAAATATGATGATTGTAGAACAAAAAAATCACTACAACAATCAACTGACCCTGGAAGATGGATTTTAAATGTTCCTGGTAACGGTGATACACCTTGTTATATGGAAGACCCGCAAATTATTCCTCAAAAATGGGGAGCAAATTTAAGAACAAATACTATAAATTTAGAAAGCGATTTAAGAGGTGTGAATAGACATATAAGCAGAGATTGTTTAGGAAAAGATGAGTACCAGAGATATGATGTGCCAAATCAAGCAATTCAATATCCAACTTGTTCTACATTAACAACAGAACAATCAAGAGCAACAAATCCTGCATGGTGGTATAGAGATTTAGCACAAACTGATTGGGAATATCCTCCATTAAATCCACAATCAAATGTTTGTATTCCATTTCAAAATAATTTAAGTACAAGAATTTTAGAAAAAGATTACTTCACACCAAAGAGGGATTGTGTTTTAGATGAGACAAAACAAATGTTACCATCAAGTTATAATCTAATTAGAGGTGGATATGTAGGAGGTCCAACAGTATGTGTTCAAACCAATTCATGTCAAAATATTTAATAAATTAAATTCATTAATTTACTTGCTTTTTAAAGGCAGATTTAGATTATTATATATGAATTAAAATATAATACTTTATATATATAAATATGGAAATAGCGCTCCCATTAATAGCATTAGGTGGTATGTATGTAATATCAAATCAAAAAAACGAAGATTGCACTAAAAAAGAAATCAGAAAAATAACACAAGAAAATTTTGTAAATATGGGAACTAGAACAAATTTATCTACAAGACAAAGTGAAAGTCATGGAAATTATTTACCAAATACAAATATTCCTCCTCAAAATTTTCCTGTAACAAATATAAATCAATTATCTGATACAGTTCAAAATTACCCAAATCCAAATACAGCAACTGATAAATACTTTAATCAAAATTTATATCAACAAAAAGAGAGAAAAGGAGTATCAGTAGGTCAAAATCCACAGGATATATTCTCTCTAACTGGTAATTATCTAAACTCAGACCAATTTAAACATAATAATATGATTCCTTTCAACGGAGGAAAAGTTAAGGGTAAAACATATGATGTCAATATTACTGAATCTGTTTTGGATAATATGATTGGTTCTGGTTCTCAAACTATAAAAAAAATTGAGCAAGCACCTTTATTCAAACCAGAAGAAAATATGCAATGGGCTTATGGTATGCCTAATCAATCTGATTTCTTTCAATCACGTGTTAATCCTGCTATGAAAAATAACAATGTTAAACCATTTGATAGTATTATGGTTGGGCCTGGATTGGACAAAGGTTATGGTATAAATGGTTCAAATGGTTATAATTCTGGTATGGAAGCAAGAGATAAATGGTTGCCTAAAACAGTAGACGAATTGAGAGTTGATACTAATCCTAAATTAGAGTATGAATTATTAGGTCATGAAGGTCCAGCTGATTCATTTATTAAAACCGCTCCAACAACTCAGATGTTAGGTCGTGTCGAAAAACAAAGACCAGATACATTTTTTATTAATACTCAAGATAGATGGTTAACTACTACTGGAGCATCTAAAGGTGAAACTTTAAGACCTATTCAGGAGATGGGTCTTATTAGAAGAAATGACATTCCTGTTGATTATATGGGGCCAGCCGGTTCTATTGAAGTAAAAGCAGCATCTGCTCCTCAAAATTATGAAGCTGCTAAACGTCATGAACCTTTTAAAGGTGGAATAAACCCATCATCTGCTATGGGACGTGGTGATGGTAGTGATAAAAATGAATTTCTTAAAAGTCACACAAATTATGAGAACCACCGTTCAACAGTCAAACAACCCGACACATTAAGAAGTGGTTTTAGTGGTGCAATTGGTGCTGTAATTGCGCCTTTAATGGATATATTAAAGCCCACAAGGAAAGATGAGACTATTAATAATGTAAGAGTTTTTGGTGATGTAGGAACATCATCTATGGTTAAAGGACCTGTTTATAATCCACAAGACTCAACATCAACTACTATTAAAGAAACCACACTCTATGCTTCTACATTTAATATTAATAATCAAAAAGAAGGATTATATGTTAATAATTATACATCTCCTGATTTGACACAAAGAGATACTACTAGTAGTGAATATTTTACTTCTGCAGGTGGTTATGCAACTGGTTATGGTGATATGAATTATGAATCAGCATATAGACAACATAATAATGATATTAAATCACAAACTATTTACAATAGAACTAATCAAGGAGGAACACAAATATTTAATCAACAGATGAATGTTCATTGTAAGGATGATTGTGATAGATTTTCTGGAAGAGTAAATCCAGCATTTTCTAGATTAAGTTCATTACCACCATCTGTCCAGACTTATGGAGCTATTCATTCACCTCAATACTATAATGAATGTGCTGGATGCGATAGAATTAATCCTGATATTCTGACTGCATTTAAAAATAATCCATATACACAATCGTTAACAAGCTCTGTATAATTAAATATTTTTTATAAATATTTTTTCAATAATTTATAAAAATGCTTAAAGTAATAATTATATATTTTATATAATGATGAAATCAACCTCTTATCCTAAATGTGTTCGTTCTTTTTTGGAATTTTATCAATCTAATAAGAGTTTATTATTATTAGATTGATAATAATATATATGTAATTATAAATTTCTTACTAATTGCTTACTAATTACTTAATTAAATAAATTAATACGTTCTATTTAAATATAAAAACACTTCGTAAAATATAGTAACTTAATGTCATTAATTATTCATCAAAATATAAAAGAAAAATTAAATTACTTTCATGAAATTCATAAAATACCAAACATTATTTTCCATGGACCAACAGGAAGTGGTAAACGTTCAATTGTGAATGAATTTATTAGTAAAATTTATGATAATGACAGAGTGAAAATAAAATCTTTTATTATGTATGTAAATTGTTCACATGGTAAAGGTATTAAATTTATTAGAGAAGAACTTAAATTTTTTGCAAAAACACATATAAATTCAAATGGAGGTAATAATTTTAAAAGTATAATATTATTAAATGCAGACAAATTAACAATGGATGCTCAATCAGCATTACGAAGATGTATAGAGTTATTTAGTCATAATACACGTTTTTTTATTGTGGCTGAAGATAAATATAGTTTAATGAAACCTATTATTTCAAGATTTTGTGAAATATATGTTCCTGAACCGGTAATCAATGGTCAGACTATTAACTTGTATAAATATAATTTAAATGAGATTTTTAAAATGAAAGATATAAAAATTCAGAAGTCATATGCTCTATCAAAAGAATTGAATAAAATAAATAAAAAAATAACATTAGATGAACTTATGATATTATGTTTAAAATTTTATGAAAAAGGATATAGTGCTTTAGATATAATATTATTATTAGAAAGTTCAAAATTTTTTGAAAATTTATTAACAACAGAAAGACGATACGAATTATTGATATGTTTTAATCGTGTAAGGAGAGAATTTAGGAATGAAAAATTATTAATATTATTTATATTAAATTTTATCTTTTTAAGTTCAGAATTATGTTTAGAAAATATAAGTTTTATGTAAATGGATGACTTTAATGTTAGTGCGCTTCATGAGTCTAAAAATGAATGGGGAGCTAGATTAGTAACTCTGTTAACGCCTTTAGTAATTGATGGTTATAAATCTATTCTTGAAGAATCAATCAAAATGTGTAAAGAAAATAATGAGATGGATAAATATTTAATGACCTTTCAGAATTTAATCTCTCGAATTCCAAAATGGAATCAGCAAATTGTTGAAAATGAGCGAAAAAGAATATGCGAAAAATCCGGTTGTAATTATTTAGAAGATTTAGTGACATGTGTTCATATTATTCAACTAAAAGTTTTAACAGCTATGAGAGTTGGACAAAAACAAAAGAAGATTGATATTAATGTACCTAAATTAGACGATTTTGTTCATAAAGTTTATATCAATGTAGCCAGAAAGGTTTATAAGAATGTATATTTATTCCAATATGGCATTGAACCATTGCAGATTCAGAAAAATTATAGAGAATTAGAAGTTATTGTTCAAGAGTGTATATTAAATACCTTGAGAGAAAGTATTCCTGTTGAAGCTATATTGAAGGCTTATATGGATGAATCAGTTGAAGAAGATGTTATTGAAGAAATAAAAGAAGAAGTAACTCATGAACCAATTATAGAAAACGCACCTGCTGTTACTGCATCTGGATTACAAAAAAATGGTGTCAGTTTCAATAATATAGACTATGTAAAATCAGATAATGGCGTAACTCAAATAAATGCACCAAAAAATATTGATAGATTAGAAGAAATAAGTAATATAAGAAATGAGCAAAGAAAAAGAGAATCTGAAGAAGACGATGATAATATTAAATTAAATATTTCAGACCAAGATTTTAGTTTAGATAATTTAGATATTCATAATATTGAAGAACCAAAATTAGATTTATTACCAGATTTATTGATAGATGAAATAGAAATTTTAGAGTAAATTGCGTAAAATTATTAATAAGATTATTCTTCGATAAATTAATAAATGACTAGTATATTTATAATAGCAGCAGTAATTTCACTTACATTTTTAGTAATAAAATTTTTAGAAATGAGATATATTGAAAAAGAAAGTAAACCATTAAAGCTTTTAATTAGAGATACTCTTTTAGTTTATTTCAGTGTAATTTTAGCTAATTTTGTAATGGAGCAAATCAATCCAATTATGACAGCTGGAGCAGGTAAAAAAGTTACCCCTGTTTTTACTGATAATCCTACATTTTAAATTTAAAATCAAATATTATTTATTACACCTTTTCTCATTTAAAACGCCCATTTTATAATTTAATAATAAAAATATTTAAAAATATATTCTTATTATTTATTAGTCAAAAATGAATGAAGAATATAAAATTAAAGAATTAGAAGAAGAATTAGAAAAAACAAAACAAGAAAATAGTATATTAAAAGAAAAACTAAAAAATTATACAGCACCTCCAAGAAGTAAAACTTATTATGAAAATCATAAAGACGAAATTATAAATAAAAATAAAGAGTATAAGAAAAAAACGAATTATGTATATGAAGTTTCGCCTGAAAAAAAGAAAGAATATGCTAAAACTGCTTATTTGAATAAAAAGGAAAAATTACAGAAAATAAAAGAAAACATTTAGGAAATTTATATAAAATATTGCGTCAAAATTTATATAAATATAATCTTTAGTAAATATATAGAATGAAAGGAAAGAAGAAAAAGTTGAAGGACGAATTCAAAGAGTTTAGGAATAATGATAAATCCGCTTACAAAACTTTCAAAATACCACTCAAAACAATTTTATTAAATCGTGATACGATACAACCTGATGTAAATAATTTGGTTTTTGAAATGAATGATTTAGTTATTCATACTTATCAATTTATTCGGTTATATGTTTTGAATTGCTATACAAATAAGCAATCCTTACCTGAATTAGATGAAATTTTTATTTCCTATTGTATAAAATCATTGGGAACAAGGGATAATAGAGGAAAGAAATGTAAAGATACAGAACTTTTAGAAAAATTAGACAAGTTTTATCAAGAAGAATATCAACCTTTACTGAACCACGAGAAAACTAATTTGAAAAATACTACTTTCTTACTACCCTATTTAGCAACGCAAATACATACTTCTTTACATAATAATTTCCAAGAACATTTTATTCAGCATTTCTTACGATTTATAAATAAAACCACCAATGAAATTACCGAAGATAAAGCAACTTTATTCCAATTCAAAAAACAATTATTAGAATTGAATGAAACGGATGAAATATTTTCTAACTGGAAACTCGCTCATTTACATAACATTTTACCTACTGAAATTAAAAAGTCAATTCACTATGATATTAAGGTTAGACCATTTGAGTATTTGAATGGAATGTTGTATATGAATTCAGTATTAGAAAAACAAGAAAATAAATTATTTCAACCTTTACCATTACGAAACAATATTATTCCAAAACACATTATTATTGATACTGCAAGTTTGATAAATCTGTTTTGTCCTGAAAAGGATAAAGATGGTAATAAAGTAAAAAAGGGAGAATTATTAAGTAATGTAAAAGAAAATCAAAATGAAGTATGGAGTAATTTTTTAGACCTAAAAAATAAAATATTCAAAAATAAACATTATCAATTTCATAACCAAATCCAAACAGACGGAATATCATGTTGTTTGCTTTTTATTAGAAAAGATTTGAAGGATAAAAAATGGGGAAACAAAGTTCCTGTTTTACAAGAACAAGATTTTTACAATATAGAAGATTTATCAAAAGAACAATTAGACACATTGAAAGAACGAAATATTGTAGGTTGCGATCCAGGTAAGCGTTCATTAGTTTATATGATGGATAAAAATGGGAACAAATTACAATATACAGCACCACAGAGGAAACGAGAAAGTAAAGCAAAAACAAATCAAAGAATATTATTACAAGAAAAGAAAAAACATAACATTATTCAAAAAGAAACCGAATTATCCTTACAAAATAGTAAATCAGTTGATTATAACAAGTTCAAATTGTATCTTGTAGAAAAGGATAAATTGAATAAGGAAACAACCGAATTTTATAAACGAGAAACATGGAGAAAAATGAAGTTTCGTCAATATAGTTATGGTAAGAAAAGCGTAGATACATTTTTGAATAAAATTAAGGAAACATTTGGAGAAAATATCCTAATTGGTTATGGAAATTGGAGTAGGTCAACACAAATGAAACATTTTATGCCGACTATGAATAAAGGATTAAGAAAATTAATTCATAAGAAATATGATACAATTACGATAAACGAATGTAATACAAGTAAAAAATGTTGCGATTGTAATAATGATTTGGGATATTACAAAGATAAAGAAGGGAAGAAAGTATTTAGGTTATTGGTGTGTTCTAACTGCGTGAGTTGCGAAAACAAAAAAATCGTATTTAGAACAAGAGATGCTAATTCTTCCATAAACATAATGAAATTAACAAGTTGTTGGATAGAAAAACAAGAGCGACCATTATGTTTCCATATTTCGTCTTTCACATCTTCAAATAAACAAAAGGAAGATGAAAAAGTAAGACCATCGTAGGTGAAATTCCTACTATTGATTTTACATTTTTTTCTTATTTTGCCTAATAAAATGGGCGTTTTAAATGAGAAAAGGTGTAAAAGAATACATATTACCATCAGGCGAAGAAATAAAAATTCAAGGTTATGAAAATTTCGCAATTGATGAATTATTATCAAACAACATTGATGAGAATGATATTATTACAGGTTCTAAAAATGTTCCTACAATTTGGTATAATGATGAAAATAATATAAAACATAGACATTATGTAGATATATTTATTCCATCTCAAAATAAATGCATAGAAATTAAATCTACATGGACTTTAATAAAACAAAAAGAAATTGTATTTTTAAAACAACTTGCAGCAAAAAAATTAGGATTTTTATATGAAATATGGGTTTATGATAATAAAAGAAATAAAATTGAATTATATAATTAATTTAACATTTCCATCTATTTCCACATGGTATACAAAATATAAAAGTAGTCATTGGTTCATCAGCCGATCTAGTCTGCATTTGATAGTACGTACATTCATTTTGTTTGCATTTGCGACAGGTAAACATATCAGTTGAAGCCGCAATCTTAGTTTCAAATTTATTTTTATCACGGATTGACTTAATTTTAATAAGAGGCGCCCATTTTGTTGGATTGAATTCTTGATGTGTCATAAATGCAATAACGTGTGGTTTCATGGTTCCATCATTGATGCAAGTAATAACATCTTCATTTAAATTATTCATAATACTACGCAAATGGTTTAAATAAATTTGAACAAACAGTTTATTATCCCATTTTTTAACAATTTTATGTCTTTCAGCTTCTTTTACGGTATAATTAAAAACTCCTTTTTCTAAATTAATGCTATTTTTTTCATTATGTAAAGTTTGGTCTATTTTCTTTCTAATATTGGAACGAAATAATTCAGAGTTGTCGATTATTCGTAGAGACATTCTTATTGATTTATATATTAAATATATATTTAAATCAATATCAATTTTATTTTAATATTGGTCCATAATACCAAACAGTTATGTATATTTGTTTTGTTGTATTATCAATCCAAATAATATTTGAAAGTTCAGATGGAATTATACGAAATGCGTTTCCGTCCCACATGTCACTATAAACATATAACATTATTTTTATAGGTAATTTATCTGTAAAAAACTGTAATAAATATGGATAAAGATAATTTTCAATTTTATTTGAAGGTGGTTCAATATTATTTATTTCACAATTCATGTTATGTGTTCCACACGTCATATTATCAACATTTTTTGTTGTAATTGTTGGAATTTCAACATTGGTTTTTAATTTATAAGAATAATGGAAAATATTAAATTCTTCATTACATTGCTTTCCAATAATACACATATCTGGTTTAGTAAATATTACTTTCTTAATTTTTAATTCTTCTGAAAAGGCAATTGCAGTATTATAATAATTATCTTGTTTTTCTTTTTCAGAAATTGTATTTATGTGTAATTTAATATATTTTATTTGTTCGTCAATTATATTTCTTTGGTCATATAAATCATTTAATTGTTGTGTTAGTTTATCCATAAGATAATTGTATTAATTTCTTTAAATAATTACAACATATATTTTACACATCAGAATCATAATCATATGATTCTTCGCTGAGTTCAGAACCTAATTCTTCAATAACAACATCACACTCAGGTTCTTCAGTTGTATCTTCCGTATCTTCATCTTCATCTTCATCTTCGTCTTCAGATTCTTCAACACCTGATTCTGTATCTGCATCACTACTATCTACAACAAATCCATCTTTAAGATATCCTTGTTTAGTTTTTTTTTCTTTTGGAACATTAGCAAGTTCATCTTCTTCTTCTTCATCTTCTTTTGCAGTAGAAGCAAGATCTTCAAATCCTCCAAATAATTTTTCATATATTTTATTCCATAATGGCAAACTTAAATCAACATATGTTTTACTTCCAGAATCTTTTTTAAGATAAGCTAAAATTGCACAACTTCCAAAAAACAATTTTTCATCAATTGGAGGAGGAAAATCATATTTATTTTCAGAGTTAGGACGTCCTTCAGTCTTTGCAAAAACTTCAACAAAATATTTTTTTCCATCAAATTTAGCGTTCCATTCAGTTTGTTTAAGAAAATCTTCTCCTTTTTTAAAACCACATTTCTTATATAATTCTTCTATTTTAAAATCTTTGATAGACAATGATTTCAAAGAACCTCCTTTTTCAACAATAATAATAGTCAATGGTAGAGACATTAATATTATAAATTGAATAGGTTTAAATAGTTTATATAATATTAATTATAATATGAAAATATATATTAATCATTTAAATTTAGATATTTTGCCAAAAATAATGAAGGTATTAAATGAGTATTTAATTAAAATAAAAAATTATATACAAATATATGCAACAGAAGGAACATACCAGATAAATGAATTAAATAGTGAACGTTTAATTTGTGTAGATAATGATATAGAAATATTATTAAAATATTATGAAGATTTTGAATTAATTGTAGATAAGTCATATTACATTGAAGAAATTGTAAATAGAATTAATTGTGAACATATAAGTATAAAAATGAAAAAGTATATTTATGAAATAAATAAAAAATCAAATATACAATTAATTATTGAAGAAGAAGAGGAGGTGGGAACACCATCAGATATATATATTGAAATTCCAAATAATATAGATATTAATGATGCTTTAGTTAAAAAAGAAATAATTGTGTTTTTATCTCTCTTAAACAATATCGTATTATAATATGTTATCTTGGGTTATTCAAATTACAGTTATATCAACAGTTTTAATTTTTTTAGTTCATCATTTAATAAATTTTTTTAAGTCAACATTAACTGTTCCAAAAATAAAAGATTTAGTAAATAGTCCAACACAAAAATATGAAAATATGTATAATATTATAAGACAAAATTTAAATACTTCTACAAATGAAGATTATACACTGATTGATTTATTACCTAAAAAAGAAGAAACAACAATGAAGAGTGAATTAAAAAACTTTTTAAAAAATCAGATGCATAGTTCTTCACAAGAGAGAGGAACAGATATAACATCTTTAGATGCATCAAATTCATTTTCAGATTATTAAAGATAATAAACAACATAAAGATAAATTATTATTATAATTATATAAAATGTTGACACAAAAAGATAAAGAAAATATATTAAATACATTCCCAAATATTAAACTTTCTTATGAAAATATAACCCATAAAAAAGTTTTTAATTCAGATTATATTGTGGCTATTCCACAAGGAAAGAAATGTTTTGCTTGGTTTACGTCTATAAATGATAAAATGGTTTGTCTAATTATGGAACTATCACTTAATAAACAAATTAATAATATTAAAATAATGTCAGCTTGTTTCTCAAATGAATTAGCATATGGAACAATACTTTATGGAACCAATTTTTATAATTCAAACAATAATTTTTTCTCAATTGAAGACATTTTTTTATATAAAGGAAATGAAATTGAACGAATGTGTTGGGGTGAAAAATTAATTAAAATAAATTGTATGTTGAAAAATGATTTAAAACAAGTTTCATATAATAATTCGTTTATTGTTTTTGGTTTGCCTGTAATGTGTAAAACAAATGAAAATTTTACGAAAATGATTGACAAGCTTGAATATAAAATAGAGACAATACAATATAAATTATTTAACAGAATTAACAATTATTTATTTATAAGTTATAAAAGTTATATAAATGATAATTCAGTTGAAATTAAAATAGAAGTAAATATACCAGATTCAGAAGTAAATGTAAATAATATACCACAAATAGTTAAAAATGAGCCAAAAATACATCTCAATAATGAGCCAAAAATACATCTCAATAATGAGCCAAAAATACATCTCAATAATGAGCCAAAAATAGAAAATAATATTTATAAATCTTATCCAAAGAGAGAAATAACTTTTTTAGTTAAACCAGATATTCAAGATGATATTTATTATATTCATTGCTTGAACAATGAATTGAAAGAAGAGGAACACGGAATAACACATATATCTGATTATAATACAAGCGTAATGATGAATAAGTTATTTAGAATTATTAAAGAAAATAAAAATTTAGATGCGTTGGAAGAAAGTGATGATGAAGATGAATTTGAAAATATAAATATTGATAAATTTGTCAACTTAAATAAATCACATAAAATGATTTGCCAATATAATCATAAATTTAAAAGATGGGTTCCAGTAAAATTAGCGAATGAAGAAAATATGATAATATCAACACATGAACTTAAGTATATATATGAAACACATATTCAAAATAGAACAAATAATAAAAATAAAAAAACATTTACAAAAAACATCGCTAAACCAAGAAGAATATAATAAATAATATATATGTATATAATATGTCAGGTTCTGGAGCCTCAAATTTAGGTTATTCTAATATAACACCATTAAGTAATATTAATGGTTCATATGTAAATGTAGATAGTTCAAATTGGCCAGGTACTTTTGGAACTAACCAAATACCAGGTCTTCCGGGTTTAGCGGGAGCTAAAAGTAATATAGATGCAGCGGCAGGAAATGTTCCAGGCATTTGTTTATTTAAAGGGGGGGCTAAAAAACTTAAAAGAAAAATTAAAAATATTACTAAACATTATAAGAAGATGAAGGCAGGAAGTAAAAAAATGAAAAGTTTTAAAAAAAAACTTAGAAATAAAACAGTATTAAGAAAAATATATAGAAATAGAACTGGTGGAAAAAGAACTAGACGTCGCCATAGACGTAGACAAAATGGCGGTTATTCTCAATACCAAAATAATCAACCATTTAGTTTATCTTATTCTCTAGGAGGGGTTTTACCTGCAAGTCAATTAGCGCTTGCAAATCCGCCTCCCATTTCAAGTGTTACTAATAACGCTATAGATAATTATGATCATTACACAAATACTGGTTTCCCTAGCAGAGGACATTAAATAATTTTATATTATATGAAAAATTATTTAAAAATAAAAATTATTGTTGTATATCAAAATGAATAATTCCTATAAGAATTACATTAAAAAATATGGATATTTCTCACATATCCTCCAGGTTGAACTTGATGAAAATTTGAGCGAAGATGAAAAAAATATTATTCTTTCAAAAATATACGATTTAATTAATGAAAAAGATATAGAGAAAAAAATATCAGACATCAACATTTGTATCAAATGGAGAGCTTATGATGAAACACATTTATTACAATATTATACAGATAGTCATGGTATTTTTGGAGATAAAGGAATTCACGAACATACAAAATTATTATTAAATGATATAAAAAAAATTATAAATAGTGATAAGTTTGATATTAGTCTTACTAAACTACTTACTAAATCAATTTGTATAATGTAATGACAATAAAGGACCTTAAATAATTTTATTTTTTGAATTGTAATAAACATTGTCCTGATAAATACTTGTCTTTTGGTTTTTCATCTTCTTCTGTATCTGAATCATTTGTAATACTTTTATCTGTTGAACTATTGCTTTTTATAGAAATTTGTTTTTTAGAATTTTTTGCAGTACATAATTCATTTTTTGGTTGACATATTAATTTCCATTCTGAAAAATTTGTATTATATTCTATACTATTTGTGCCAATGATTTTATAATTTTGTTTTTTATAATATGATTTTCTTTTTAGCCATTGTCTTTGAAATACTTCATGCGAATCTACAAAATCATAAATAATTGGATGTGAAAAATTATGCTTTGCTCTTAAAATTCTTCCAACTGATTGAACAATGTCAGTTTTGGGTGTGATTAAAAATTCTGCATTTAATGAGGGTATGTCTAGCCCCTCTTGGCACATGCTGTAGCTGGAAATCACAACCGTCTTTTTTTCTGATAATTTAAGTTCGTCTTCTTTCATTCCTCCAATATAATAGCCAACACTTGCCAAATTTTTACAAACAAATTTTTTATAAATATAATGTAAAATATTTAAATTATGTGCCATTACAATTGTATGTGTTTGCTCTAATGGTTTAACATATTTGTTTTCAATATAATTTTGTTCATATTTTAAAGATTTTTTGCAATCAGGACATTTAGGTCTTTTATCTGAAATATTTTCCATACATGGCATACAATATTTAACAATATCACAACAAGTATTGCGAATTAAATAATTATTATTTTTATTACATATTTGACAATTTGGAACTGAATTATCCATCTCCAATTTATGATTATTAATTATTTCTTTGTCAATATTATCAACACAAATAAAATCACATAATGTTTTTATTATAAATTCTGTTCTACGATTGTATTCACATAATTTTGAAATCATTGAGCTATTTTGTGGGTTTCCCCTATAATCTAAAATCGTATCATTAAAATCATCATCATCAACTTTATATGTAATAGTTCTTACTTCAACAGGATGTTCACTTTTTTTTTCTGATTTATAAATTATATCACCTAAAAACATCTTAAAAACTTTTGTGGTTCCATCTTTTCTGTCCATCGTGGCTGATAATCCAAGCATAAATTTTGTTACAATTTTGAATAAAGAATTTGAAAATGATTGACTTGAAATGTGATGAACTTCATCAATAATAGTAAATCCAAATTGGTCAAACAGTGATTGATCATATTCTTTGGAAATTAAACTTTGCAACATACATAAAACTATATCTTTGCCTTCAACATCAATAATGGGTCCTTGGATTTTTCCTATTTTTGCATGTGGTAAAAATTGATGTATTCTCTCTATCCATTGATTCATTAAAAATTCTTTATGAACAATAACAAGTGTTTTCTTTTTTAGTTTTGATAATATGTATAATGATCCAGATGTTTTACCCCACGCACACGGAAGTTCTAGAAGTCCACCCCCAAATTTAGAATTATTGCAATGATTTATAAATTTATTTACTACATCTTCTTGATAATCACGTAATACACCTGCAAACTGTAAATTTATATCATTTCCTTCAGCAATTTTATATTGTTTAGGATTTCCAAAATGTTCAACTCCATAATAATGTGGAACATAAAATTTATTGGATGACTCTCTGTACGCAGGAAACATTTTTTGATCATTAGAACCCTCCCTAAGGGAAAATGGTTTAATCATTAAATCATTTCTTATTTGTTTTTGTTGCTCAATAGTAAGTTCATTTTTTGGTATCGTGTATCCTTTTTGTCCCAAATACGTATTTAATTCCATTATAGATTATATTATTTAGTAAATTATATTTATATCATTTTACTAATCTTTAAAAATTAATAAATAAAAATCTATTAATATGATATATGGAAAGTTTTTCTAGTCTATTAAAAAAAGAACACATGGGTGAATTAGTATTGGTAATATTACTTATTGTTTATTTAATATTAGGTTTAAAAACACCTGATACAATTGCAAGTATGATTGATTCTTTAGTTGGTAAAGTTATTATATTTATTATTGTAATTTATTTATTTATGAATGCAAATCCAATTTTAGCTGTATTATCACTCTTTGTAGCTTTTGATTTAATTCGTCGTTCTTCAATGACAACTGGAATAGATGCGCTTCAAAAATTTGCACCATCTGAACAAAAAAAATCATCTCAATTTACCGCATTTAATCAGTTTCCTTATACTTTAGAACAAGAAGTTGTTGCTAAAATGGCTCCAGTAATGAAGTCAGGATCATCATTAAATCAATCATCTTATAAACCATTATTAGATAATCTCCATGATGCATCACCTTTACACAATTAAATATAAATTTACTAATTATTAATACCAGATATTTTTGGAATTGAAGGTAGTTTTGTTACACCAGTTGTAAGCCATGTATAAATATAATTAAACATTAAAAATACAATAATAAATAAAATACAACCTATTACAATTTGAATAATTATTTTTGTAATAGGATTATTCATCATATTAGAAAAGTCATAAGACGGGGTATCTTTTGTATATTCTACTGGAATTTCTTCTTCTGAAGAACCTGTTGGCTTACAAGAAATATAAATACCATCCCCAATTTTGCCTGTTGTATTTGGTCCTGAAGAATTAAAAAATACTGAATTACCTGTCATAGGAAGAGGAAATGGTTTAATTATTTGTCCAAGTGTTGTTAAAATATCACTATTTAGTGGTATTGCCGATAAAATTCCAAATACAATCCATTCATTTTTACGTGAATCTGTGTAACTATAAAATGGCTTATTAGGAACAATTTTTTGCAATGTAAATCCAGATAAATTTAGATTTGTGGTGTTTCCTTGACTAGGAGCATTTGTTGCAACACTTTGAATAATTTCAGTTATAAGATTTGAAGCATCTGAAGAATCACTTGATGAAGTTATTGGTATTGCAACATTTAATTGAGGACCTCCAATTAGAGGAGTATGTTCAATTATAATTTCTGCTTGTGCTTGAGAACCATTAAATGTATGAAGTGATGGACACGTAATAAAAATACTACTTACATTATATTTTTGGTTATTATATAAAACAGGAGAAACGCTGCTCTCATCATATGTCAATCCTATCATAACTCCATTATTTTTAGCAGTAGAATTACTTTCAGAATATTTAAAATTATAAGCACATTTTAAATCACATTTTCCTGAAATATTTTGTGTAGATATATCAATATTTTGACTACTCATTAATATAGATATATAAATAAAATATTAATTTATTTATATAGAATGAAATTAACTAAAGGAAAAATATCAAAATTATATAATAAGAAAAAACAAAGTTTAAAAAAGAAAGTAAATAAGAGCAAATCTTCAATTAGAAATAAGACATTTAGAAGAAAAAGAAAAATTAATTTAGCTAGAAAATCATTAAAAAAAATTAATTATAAAAAATTAAGAGGTGGTGAAAAAGCAGATGAAGAAAATACATCTCCTAAATTAGAAGAAAATGAAAATCAACCTATTGAAGAAACTAGCTCAATAAATGAGCCATTAATAGATGAACCGCTGGAACCACTTATTGAACAATCAATGGATGAACCACCGATAGATGAAACAATTCAACCACTTATTGAACAATCAATGAAAACACCATTAAATGAACCAATGGAACCACCGATAG
>Ga0247841_10005999_pt1 | contig 19169 bp, 15 predicted proteins | sample LaCruzMarch2015__2_FD_192410 | JGI IMG/M metagenome (GOLD analysis project Ga0247841, IMG submission 192410) | Freshwater microbial communities from meromictic Lake La Cruz, Castile-La Mancha, Spain - LaCruzMarch2015_18m | ecosystem: Environmental > Aquatic > Freshwater > Lake | place: Spain... | reverse complement strand
GGCCGCCTGGAAGCAATCCCGCGACACTGGCTGAGATTCGCACCCGACGCCATCGTTCCGTATCACTTTCCAACCGCCGCTGCCGCCGCCGATACAGTGACCACTGGGTTCACAGGGTGCTTACGGTATACTTGACTTTGCGGGTCACCTCGGGACCAACCTTGTCCCACAACGGCTGAAGGATATCTTTAACGGCACGGTATTCCTCAACCGGCATTTCCTTGCCAAAGACAGGGTTGCCATCGGCATCGGTCTTGTTTCTCGTGTAGATGACAGTGTCCGATCCCCACAGCACTCGGTCCTGGTATTTCCTGACAAATCGCGCCCAATCATCGAGTGACGGCATCCCTGGTTTAGGGTTCACGATGTATGCCTGCACGAGATCCCATGAAAGATCAGTGTACCAGTTAGGGCAGGCATCCAGAACCTCTGATACCACGTCCAGGTGATTCGACGCCGGCTTGACGAATCGCCCGAGGCCGGTGTGCGCCCAGCACACGGTTGCCAGCGGGCTCCGGGAATGCAGGTGTTTCAGCCCGTCCCTGTACGGCGCATCCGGCGACAAGCTGACCACCTTACCGTCGAAGGTCACTTCGGATGGATAGACATCACAATGAAGGTTCGCAATAAGGCCGGCTTCTCCCACGAAGTCCAACAAAGGTTTAAGCGCCGGATTAAAGAGGGTGTTGCGCGACGAATCGGTGGCATCGGGCGGGAGTGTCTCTCCAGGACCGAGGTTCGTCCGGATCAGATCATCTGCAATCTTATTGCCGACGAGTTCCTTGTGAACGGAGAATTCGCCGATGCCGGAGAAAACCCCCGGAAACAGGAGCAGCATGCGTTTGACATGGTTAACGCCGTACTGATCCATCGGGTTGAAGCCCACGATCATAGGATCGAGCCGAGCCTTGTCTGCCGGAGGTAGTTTCAGAAAATCCACGGCCAGCAACGCATCGACAGCGGAGTAGTAGTACATCCCGGCCTTCGGTCCAAGGTAGTAGTTTGGCGGCATCCTGTCGCCGGCGTAATGCTCGAGCCGGTCCCATTTCTGCTGCAAGGGCAGGGCGAATACAACAGAGCGGGCAATCGCGTTGCCCATATACCGGTCAATGAGGACCTTCAGCGGAACGCCCTGCATGGCGTAGTTCGCAATGTGAAAATGCGAATCGGCCAGCAGATCGCGACGGCCTGCGGCATCTTGTTGAAAGACCACGACGTGTCGCGGCCCGATACAACCGGTCATCAGGATGCACGCCGCCACTGCTAGTGTGCGCATTCCTGGAAGGGTCTTTCGCTGATTGTTCATATCGTTAACAACCTGAATCTGTCAGAACTGAGATCGAAACGCAAGAACACACAATTTCCCAAACTACTTTCGGAGACAGAAGAATTTCAGGATCTCGAAGGGCCGCGCTTCCGCGTGGCCGCGTGAATAGCGCGTGAATAGGATGTCACTGTAGCGGACAAAGTTCCTTTCGCAGAATGAATGAGCTTCGCTGGAGTCTCAGCACCACGCTTCAGGCTTTGCCACAATCGCGGGGCGTGGTAGTATTCGGAGAGTAAGGAATCAGTGAAGACAAAGTTTGTTGCCTCTATCGTAGCTGGAATTCAATGGTAAACGCAAAAGAGCAAAGTGCGGTTTCACCTGACGCCACGAGGGATGGTCTGACTCCTGAGCCGGCCAAACCTGAACTGCTTGCGCCTGCCGGCACGATTGCCGCGGGCCTGGTAGCGTTTGACTGCGGCGCCGATGCGATCTATGCGGGTCTGCCGCGCTTCAACGCCCGCGAGCGCGGTGACAACTTTACGGCCGATGAGATGTCACGCCTCATTGCCTACGCCCACAGGATCGGCCGCAGGGTCTACGTTACGCTCAATACCCTGCTCAAGGAAACGGAACTTGCCGAAGCGGCAGATATCGCCGCCGCGCTGGCCGACATGGGCCCGGATGCTGTTATCGTTCAGGATCCTGGCATTGTGCATATGTTTCGCGAATGCTTCCCGTCGCTCACGCTCCATGGGTCAACCCAGATGGGCATTCACAACAGTGCCGGCGCTGAATTCGCCAGATCCATCGGTATTCGCCGCATCATTCTGGAGCGGCAGGTCACATTCGACGAACTCACCGCCATTCGCAGGAACACTGATATTGAACTCGAGATCTTCGTTCACGGTGCGCTCTGCTGCGGCCGTTCAGGCGCCTGCCTGTTTTCATCGTGGATGGGCGGATGGAGCGGCAATCGTGGCAAGTGCAAGCAACCCTGCCGCCGGCGCTATTTTTCCGGCAAGGGTAACGGCTTCTTCTTTTCGCCCGGCGACCTCTGCCTGCTGGACAACGTTCCATTTCTCAGGAAAGCCGGTCTTGCCGGCCTCAAGATCGAGGGCCGGCTCCGGCGCGAGGACTATGTCCGCAGCGTTGTATCCGCCTATCGCATCATGCTCGATGCGCAGCCCGGCACGGAGGGAGAGGCTCTTCGCAGGGCGCACTCGCTCCTGGCCATGACGCCAGGCCGGAAGTGGACTCAGGGATTCACAAGCAAAGACGCCATGTCGCAGGTGCTTCAGCATAAGACCCTGGGTGCCTCGGGCCTGCTCTGCGGCCGGGTAACACGCGTGGAGCGCGGCCGGTTAGTAGCGGAACTTTCCAGACGGCTGTTGATCTATGAACGTGTCCGCGTTCAGCCTGACAGCGGAGACGAGGGGCCGGTCTTCACAGTAACCAGAATGGAGATGAACGGCCGGCCGGTGTCGCGTGCTGAAAAGCAGCAGACTGTTATTATCTTCTTTGATAAACCGGTGTCACAAAACGCGCTTATCTACAAGGTCGGCATTTCCAATCCGGATCTTTCCCCGCGCATCGCCAAGCTGCCGCCGGCGCGCGTGGCCGTGGATCTGGCTGTAGCTGCCGACTCCGCTGGTTTGACCGTGACGTTTGCCGGCGGCTCGCTCCCGGTCTGGCGGTGTCCCATGGCGATAGAGGAGGCCCGTCACCATTCGCTGGCGCCCGAAACCCTGGAGAAGGAGTTTGCCAGTACCCGCTCGGAAAGACTCATGGCCGGCCGGATCACGGCCACGGTTACCGGCCGCCTCTTCCTTCCCGCCACCTCACTCAACGAAGCGCGACGCGCTTTCTGGGAGTGGCTTGAACAGCAGCCCGGCCTGGATGATTTGAAGCCGGGCCGGCAGGGTCTGGCGCGTTTTACCGCCATGATGAATACGCTGGCATTCCCGATAGCAGGCCGCTTCACGGTGACTGTCCAGGCGCCGTCCGGCTCGCCCAGTCCGGTCCGCGCCACATTCACGGCACGACCGCTCTGGGATGCCGACCACGGGACCTGGGAAGTGATTCTCCCTGATTTCTGCTCGGAGCTGAATTTACACGCGGTCCGGGAGAAGATCAGGCAGCTTCTGGCGCAAGGCGTAAAGCGGTTCCGCGTGACATCAGTCTACGGCCTGGCGTTGCTGCGCCAAGCCCCGGGTGTTACGATTATTACGTCGTTTCCATTGCCGGCTTCCAACAGCCTGGCGGTACGCGAACTGCTCGATCAGGGCGCCAGCCGGGTTCAGGCATGGATAGAACTCGACGCGCCTGCGCTTGATGCGCTGATGAACCGTGCCCGCGCCGTGCTTGAGGTATACACATTCGGAAGGCCGGCGATACTGACCACCCGCGCCAAGCCGGCGGTGCTGGGTCCAATGACCGATGGCCGCGGCCTGGCTTTCGATGTTGTTGAGGATCGGGGACTGGTGCGTCTCTATTCGCAAAGAGCCTTCCAGATCCCGGAACCGGCAAATGTTTCCACTTTCATGGACTGCTCACGGGCCAGGCCCGACAGCGGTCCGGTTGCGTCGTTCAACCACGCGCAGGAATGGAAGTGATGCGGCGGGAATCAATTCAACTTCGAAAATGCGTCGGCGAAAGGATTGCCGAAAGATCCGGCGAGTCCTTGTTTCTTTGGCTCGACACGTGCTTTTGGACCGGTCTGGCCGGAAGTTCGCGGTTTTGCCTGGCCCGGGTTCTGCTTCAGTGACAGTGCAATCCTCTTTCTCTCGATATCCACCTCAAGAACCGTGACGTTCACTTTCTGCTGCACCTTCACGACATCCATTGGATTGCTGACGTACCTGTCAGCCATTTCGCTGATATGCACAAGTCCATCCTGGTGAACGCCGATATCCACAAACGCCCCGAAATTGGTGACGTTTGTGACAATCCCCGGGAGTTTCATCCCCGGGGCGAGATTCTTCATTTCGTGGATACCTTCAGCGAATGAGAACGCCTCGAATTTCTGGCGTGGATCACGGTTCGGTTTGGCCAGCTCCGCCAGGATGTCAGTCAGTGTCGGAAGTCCAATCTTGTCGGTGACATACCTGGAGGGCTGAATCCTGTCCCGCAACAACGGGTCCTTGATGAGGTCGTCCACCCGGCATCCGATATCCTCCGCGATCTTGTTCACGGTCTCATAACTTTCGGGATGCACCGCGCTGGCGTCGAGCGGATTCTTTGCGCCCCGGATGCGGAGGAATCCGGCGGATTGCTCAAATGCCTTCTCGCCAAGCCTCGGAACTTTCTTCAATGCGGCTCGGCTTTCGAACGGGCCGTTCTCGTCCCGGTGTTCGACGATGTTTCTTGCGATGACCGGGCTCAGGCCCGACACGTATGTCAGAAGTTGCTCACTCGCGGTGTTTACTTCAACCCCGACGCTGTTCACGCAACTCATGACGGTATCATCGAGTCTCCCTTTGAGCTTCGATTGATCCACGTCATGCTGATACTGGCCGACCCCGATGGATTTCGGGTCAATCTTCACCAGTTCCGCCAGCGGATCCATGAGGCGCCTGCCGATCGAAACCGCACCGCGCACCGTAATATCGTGATCCGGGAATTCCTTCCGCGCAACTTCTGAAGCCGAGTAGACTGACGCTCCGCTTTCGTTTACCATCACAATCTGCACCGGTTTATTGAACTTCAAGCCTCTTACGAACGCCTCGGTTTCCCTGCCAGCGGTGCCGTTGCCTATCGCTATGGCTTCGATCTTGAAGTGTTCGCAAAGCTTTGGAAGCGTAGTTTGAGCCTCTCGGGCCTCGGCGGGCGAGCTGGTCAGGTGCATGACGGTGTTGAAAAGCAGTTTGCCCTGCGGATCAAGGCAGACAAGCTTGCAGCCTGTCCTGAAACCCGGGTCAAGCGCGAGTACGGACTTCTGGCCCAGTGGCGAAGTCATCAGGAGCTCCCTGAGATTATCCGCAAATACGCGTATGGCCTCGGTGTCGGCGCGTTCCCTTGCCATCATCCGTGTTTCGACCTCCATTGACGAAGACAGGAGTCGCTTGTAGCAATCCTCAGATGCCTCGCGCACCTGCCGCGATGCGGGGCTGTTTCCTGTAACCACACGGGCGGACAGGAGCGCTATTCCCTCATTTTCAGGCGGCAGCATACTGAAGGAGAGGAACCCCTCCTTTTCGCCCCTGAACATTGCAAGCATACGGTGACTGGGTGCATCCGCCACGGGTTCGTTCCAGTTGAAATAGTCACGGAACTTGGCGCCATCTGTTTCCTTGCCCCTGATGGCTTTGCATTCAATCCGGGCCTTTCGCTCGAAGAATGAACGCATTTCCTTCCTGATCCTGGAATCCTCGTTGATCCATTCGCTGATAATATCCCGGGCTCCGGCAAGGGCATCATCAATGTCGGCTACTTTCTTTTCCTTGCTGACATAGTCAGCCGCGAGGCCGGCGGGATCAATTGAAGCGTCCTGATTGAAGATCAGCTTTGCGAGCGGCTCAAGTCCCTTTTCTTTCGCGATGGTGGCACGAGTGCGCCGTTTCGGCCGGTAGGGGAGGTAAATATCCTCCAGCGCCGTCAGCGTGTCGGCACCGGAAATGTCCTTCTTCAGTTTGTCGGTCAGGAGCTCTCGTTCTTCAAGCGACTTGAGTATTGCGGTGCGTCTGTCATCGAGCGCCAGCAGTTTCGCCAGCCGGTCCCTGATTTGCGTGATGGCAACCTCATCAAGCTCGCCCGTCGCTTCCTTGCGGTATCTGGCTATGAACGGTACGGTTGCACCGTCATCAATCAGCTCCGCCGTGGCAAGCACCTGCCGCGCCGCGATCTTCAGTTCCCTGGCCACCAGCTCTATGTGTTTCAAGTTCATTTGTCATGTATCCCTTGAGTGGAAGAAGCCTCAAAAAAGAGCCTCAAACTAATCTTCCCGCCACCCAAACGCAACAGCAATTCGCGACAGACCTGCCGTTCATCGTTGCCAACCGCCATGCGTTGTTCTAATGTCCGGGCCTCCCTGTGAATGGTCCATGAGTGCGCCGCCGGCGAGGAATGTCGCTCACATGAGGAGCTCAGGAACACCTTCACGCACATCGAGATGGATGAGGAGGGCAGGCAATGATCATGTCGAAGTCAATGGATGCTGATTCGGAGCATCAGCTGCGCGTTGCATCGTCGCCCATGGAAGGATATGGGGTCTTTGCGATGCAGCGGATCCCGGCCGGCTCGCTGGTTACACGGTGCCGTGGAATACGGCAGTCCCTGGCGCAGGTGGATCCGGAAGCGCGGGTAATGCAGATCGGTCATGATGAGTATCTGGCGGAGGATCCGCGGGATCCCAGCGTGGACGATTTCATCAACCACAGTTGCGAACCCAACCTGGGTTTCGTCGATGGCACGCCGGTTCACTACGCACTCCGTGATATTGAGCCTGGCGAGGAGTTGTGCTACGACTACAGCACCTGCATGAATGAAGCCGGATGGGCGATTCCGTGTCGATGCGGATCAGCGTCCTGCCGCGGTACCATCACCAGCCACTGCGACCTTTCAACGCACGAACAGGAACGCCTTCAGCCCATTGCCCTCCGGTATCTGCGCCGCTGCTTGTCCCTCTAATAAGGGACATGACGCCTTCTACGCCTGTGCTAACATAGACCATAGACCATAGACCATAGACCGAAGACCGGAGTCTAATGTCTAAGGTCACTACTGTCCGGTTGATATTATGCGATTCTCATTTTGAGTCAATGTTTACGGGCACAGAACGCGTGTTAGTCATGTAATCGATTTGAATTCTGAATGCACTCGGACCTTGCGAGTTTCCTCAGGAATTCGAGTGGTCCGCCTCGAAATACGAGTTTAGCCGGACAGTAGTGGTCTATGGTCTGTGGTCTATTGTCTATGGTCTAAGGTCTATGGTCTAAGGTCTAATGTCTATGGTCTTTCTCCCATGGTCTTTCTATCTTCTTTCCGCTCGCAGGATTCAGCTCTGTGTGCTATCGACTGTGACTATGAAGCACCTTGCCAACGATAGGGTGGTGGGTCTGGCGGCTGCGCTGCTGCTGCTTGCGGCGAGTGGTCAGACCCTGGCTGCAACCAATGATATCTCGTCTTTGCGCGCAGAGCTCGCCACTGATGGCAGAAAGTTCACGGTGACCGCGCCTGGCTTCACCGCGTGTCGCGGCGGATTTTCCGCTACCGTTAGAATTGCCGGCAAACAGAAAGTACTCGCATCAACCGAAGGCTCAGCAGTCGGACCACCGGACAGTATAACAGAGCAGACAGCCTGCGGCCCGGCTGATCTGACAGCTTCCGCATTCCGGTTTGAGGAGGAGCAGGTTGACCTGTTGTTCCGTTTCGGCCGTCTGCCTGGCGCGGCGGGGGTGCTGGCGCAGGTTGGGATCCGGAATTCGGGCGGCAAGCCGGTGCATCTCGTCTCAGCCACGCCGGTGGCGATGGGGTTTTCGGTTGATGGCAATCCAGGGGAGTGGCTGGTTACCGAGTTGGACAAGACTTCCCTGTACGCGCCACCGGTGGTAGCGCTTGGCTCGACCGGAACCCCGCTGAACGTCAGGGAGTATGGCGGCCTTTATCGCCCCGATGGGATTGGACTCTTCTTCGGGCCGGTAGGGACCCCGATCGCCTACGTCAAGGCGCGGATAAGGCGCATCGGCGGCGGCAGAGTGTCGCTGGAGTTTTCGGCGGATATGAGTGGCGTTGCAGTGGATCCCGGCGAGACGCGGTGGGGACAGCAGGTGGTGTTGCTGATGGAGCCACCACGCACAGCGCTGGCGCGGTGGGCTGAGATGGTGGCGAAAACGCATGGGGCCAGGACTTCAAAAGGTGCTCTTTCAGGTTGGGGCAGCTGGTATTTCCTTGGAAAGAAAGTTACCGGCAAGGATGTGACGGATGTGGCGGAAACCGTGTTAAAGTCGGCCGACCGGCTTCGGCCCGCGGTTATCGAGATTGATGAAGGCTATCAGGATCCGAGCGGCAAGGCGGAGACCAACCCGCGATTTCCGGAGGGATTGACTGCCTACGCGCAACACATTGGCTCCACCGGGGCGCGACCAGGCGTGTTTCTCTATCTGAAGGCCACGAACGTTTCTACGGCCGCATCTGAACTAGAGTCGCGTGTTCGTGACACGGTGGGGAAAGGCTACACGTTCCTGAAGGTCTTCGTGGAACCCGGCTTTACGATGGCGGGTCAGAATCGGACCTCGTTCGAACGTTACCGTGACTACTATGCGGCTATCCGGCAGGCGGCGGGTGAGAATACATACCTGCTCGGTCTTGACCTTCAGCCTAGTCGCGTGATGGTTGGCGCCGTTGATGCGGGCCGCACCGGCAGAGATGTCGGCCGCAGCAATGTCCGGGCTGCCATGAACGATGTCCTGCGTTCCTACCAGCTTCACGATCGCTGGTTCGCAGTGGACAACGACGCTTACTACATGGGCACTGACATTGCCAATGTCAGCAAAATTGAGGGCGGCTGGCCGGTTGTGCGGACCTGGATGAGCATGGTCGGGCTGTCCTGTGGCGCGGCAATCACTTCTGATCCATGGCACTGGGAAAGCTTCTCGCCCTACTGGCGCAACATCGAGGTGCTCACCCCGCCTGCCAGGGAACGGACGGAGGTGGTGGATCTGTGCACCAGCCGGGACTGGCCGCGGCTGGTGGGGCATGTTACCCGCGACTGGGGTGACTGGACGGTCGCGCTCCTATGGAACCCGGGCGCCAACGAAAAGACCATCTCGCTGGATTTCGCGCAGGTTGGCCTGGACCTGCGCCGGCGGTATGCCGTGTGGTCTTTCTGGGATAACCGCTATCTTGGTGTGGCCAGGGGCTCCTGGACGACACTGGCTCTGGCTCCGTCGGCCTCTCAGCATCTACGCTTCACCGACCTTGATAGTTCACCGGACAGGCCAGTACTGATCGGATCGAGCCTTCATATTTACTGCGGCGCAGCCGAGATTAAACGCGTCGCCAGTTCGCGCAACTCGATGGAGATCGAACTCACCGATGCTGGTGCCAGAGATGGCGATCTCTTTGTCTATAGCCGCTATCCTCTGATTCTGACGAAGGCTACGGGCTGTGTTGTGGGTGATATCGTCAGTGCCGGCGAGAATGTGTGGCGCATCGGCATCTATGACCGCAAGCGCGGGGTTTCGCCGCAGATCAGACTGGATGTCATGTTGCCGGTTGCCAGGCAGCCCTGGTTCTGGTTGATGATTGGAGTCGTGGCGGCAAGTTTGTTGTTCGCGGCATGGCGATACATCGTTGGGGCGCGGTTTCAACGTGCGCACGCGCTCTCCCAGGAACGCACCAGGATTGCACAGGACTTGCACGACGATCTCGGCGCCAACCTGGCCGAGATTGCCATGATGAGCGAGTTGGCGCAGGACCAGTTGGCGGCCGGCGATCCGGTGCGTGTTCAGCTCAATGACATCTACACCCGCGCCGAAAGCAATGTCCGCCGCCTGGGCGAAATCGTATGGGCCATCAATCCAGCCAACGATACCCTGGAGCGTTTTGCCGGATACCTGTGCAAGTTTGCACAGGACTATCTCGCTTTGGCCGGCGTCCGGTGCCGGCTTGACGTGCCGGAAGCCCTGCCTGCCGTCCAGCTCAATTCAGTCCGGCGCCATAACCTGTTTCTCGCTGCGAAGGAAGCGATTCACAATGCCGTCCGGCACGGGCGCGCCGACGAGATCATGCTCAGGATTTGCGCGAGCGATGGGGAGATTGTCGTCATGATCGAGGACAGCGGGTGCGGCTTTGACTTGACCCTCCATGGCGCTTCGCCGCGCGGCATCACCAACATGCGCAAGCGTCTTGAACAAATCGGCGGCAAGTTCGCGCTGAGCAGTACGCCCGGTAAGGGCACAACCATAGTACTTGCGGTTCCATTCACAGCCAACTCCGGAGCAATATGAGTACAAATCCGATCACAGTTGCAGTTGTTGAAGACAATGAAGGACTCCGGATCAGTCTTGAAACGATGGTGCAGCGTGCCCCCGGCATGAAGTGTGTCGGTGCGTTCAGTGACGGCGAACAAGCTGTACGCGGCCTGCCTGCATTGCGCCCGCGGATTGTATTGATAGATATCAACCTGCCGGGCATGAGCGGAGTGCAATGCGTGGCCCAGCTGGCTCACGATCTGCCGGATACGCATATCATCATGGTTACAGTGTATGACGATCCCGATGTCATTTTTGATTCGCTTGCCGCGGGAGCTGGCGGATATCTGTTGAAGCCGGTCCGCTCCGTGCAACTCATCGCCGCCATCAAGGAGATCGTCGCGGGCGGCGCGCCGATGTCATCAAGCATCGCCCGCCGCGTGGTTCAAACCTTCCAGAAGCCGGCCGCCGGTGGCGGTGAAGTGGAGAGCCTGGCTCCCCGTGAGAGGGAGATACTCGACCTCCTGGTGAAGGGATTGTTGCAGAAGGAGATCGCCGAGAAGCTCAGTATCAGTTACTGGACAGTGCAGACGCATATCGCCCGCATCTACGAGAAACTTCATGTCCATTCCCGCTCCCAGGCGGTTGCGAAATATCTGCGAAAGTAGGCGAATTGTGCGGGAGTGAAGTCGTTGACACCTGTGGCGGGATCCTGCCTCCTTGTCCCTTACATAAGGGACATGACGAACTCCTGGCTTATGGTATTACTTGTGGGCTAAATGAATGTGAAATCAAAGATCATCGTTACTGTAATACTGGCGCTCCTTGGGCTGGCGCCGCGGGCGGCGGTTGCGGCAGAGAAGGAAGTGGCGCGGGCCAAGCCCAATATTGTCTATATCCTGGCCGATGACCTGGGGTATGGCGATGTGCATTGTCTGAACCCGCAGCGTGGGAAGATACTCACACCCAATATGGATAAATTGGCAGCGCAGGGAATGGTGTTCACCGATGCGCATGGCAGTTCATCCGTCTGCACACCGTCGCGCTACAGCATTCTGACCGGCCGATACAACTGGCGGTCACGGTTGCAGGCGGGTGTGTTAGGTTCGTATGCCCCGTCGCTGATTCCCAAGAGCCGTTACACCGTGCCGGCGATGCTGAAAGAGAATGGTTATGCCACGGCGTGCGTCGGCAAGTGGCATCTCGGCTGGCATTGGCCCAGGAAAGAGAAGGGGATGGATTTCTCCAAGCCGATTACCGGCGGGCCGACCGCCATCGGCTTTGATTACTACTTTGGCACGGACGCGCCCAACTACCCGCCATACTGTTTCATCGAAAATGACCGGACTGTCGGCATACCCTCCGTGCCGCTGCCGAAAAGACTGCTGGAAAACCATCTGGCCAGTAAACAAGGAATCGCGCTGCCCAATTGGAAACTGGAGGCGATCCTGCCCACCATCACGGACAAGGCGTGCGAGTTTATCGGCCGGCAGGCCAAAGCCGGGAAACCATTCTTTCTCTATTTCCCGCTGACCTCGCCGCACACGCCACTGGCGGTCGCCCATGAATGGCAGGGCAGAAGCGGCCTGGGCCGGTACGCAGATTTTGTGATGGAAACCGATGCGATGGTTGGTCGAGTGCTGGAAGCAATTGAACAAAATGGCGTGATGGACAACACGCTGGTCATCATGTCCAGCGATAATGGCTGCGCGCCCTACATCGGGGTCGCTGAATTGGAGAAGAACGGCCACTATCCCAGTGCCCGGTTTCGCGGCTACAAGGCGGATGCGTGGGACGGCGGACACCGTATCCCGTTCATCGCCCGCTGGCCGGGCGTGGTCAAGCCCGGCAGTATCTGCGGCCAGATGGTTTGCCAGATGGATCTGATGGCCACCTGCGCTGATATCCTTGGTGCGAAGCTGCCGGACAACGCCGGCGAAGACAGTGTGAGTTTGCTGCCGCTGCTGCGAGGCGGCGCCGAGCCCACCCGCCAGGTACTCGTTCATCATTCCATCCACGGCAAGTTTGCCATTCGCGAAGGGAAATGGAAGCTGCTGTTATGTCCCGGTTCCGGCGGTTGGGGTACTCCGAATGATGCTGCAGCGCGTAAAGAGAAACTGCCGGCCGTGCAACTCTATGACATGAGCACTGACGAGAGCGAACGCAGGAACCTTCAGGCCGAACATCCGGAGATCGTCGCCCGCATGACCAAGTTGCTCGAAAAGATTGTGGCCGATGGACGCAGCACACCCGGGGCTAAACAAAAGAACGACACGAAGGTCGATATCTCCAAATGAATTTGAATATCCAGCAACCAACCAGGCTTCGCAGGAGGCTACGGTAACGCCTTTCATCTTTGGATATTCAGCCTAAATAGAGCAGTTGGACATCCAGAGATGGAGAGGAAGAAAGGGACAGACTCAGTTTATTGCTTTCCTGTGTCGTCGACTAAGCGTATCGACGAAGTGTGGGGACGAAGTGTTGGAATCGCTTCACACTTAATCGACTCACTTCGTCCAGTTCTCGATCTTCAACCCGGGGATTCGCCGGAAGTGGCGCTCGTTGTTCGTCACTACAGCGTAATTCAGCGACAGCGCCGTTACGCCGATGATAAGATCGAAGTCATCAATCGGTTCGCCTTTGCTCTCCAGTTTGACCTTCACCTCGGCAAAGCTGTTCATGATGTCACGGGTCACGGGAATGGGAGGAAACAGTTCGGCGAGACGACGCACCCTGGCCAGATGCTCCACCGGCCGTTGAGACTTGTGGGCACCGTACAGGAGTTCGCCGTATGTCACCACCGAGAGTGCCTTGAGAGCGTCACGGTGTTCCCGCAAACGTTCAGTCACCGTGGCATTGCCACGGAGCAAGTGGATCAGGATGTCACTGTCAAGAAGGTACATTACAGCGCGCTCCTGAATCGCCTTGTTGTCCGCGCCTTGCGGATCTCCGCGACTATGGTGTCTGCATCCCGATCGTCCGTCCAGGAACCGGCTAGTTCGAGTAATGAGTCGGTGGCCGCGCCATGCATCGTTCTCGCCGGACCAGCCAGGTAGTCGTTGAGTATCGCGACTACTTCCTGACTGATCGACCGGTGATCCATCTCGGCCCGACGCCCCAGCGCGCCATACAAACGCTCATCAATTGCCCGAACCTGCAACGTGGCCATATCAAGTGCCCTCCATTTCAAGGCGCTTATACCATGCGGCACATGCTACTGCAAGCATATTGCTGCCATTTTGCATGAACTACTTCGCGCTCCTCGCCTGTCTTTTTCCCGGTTTCCTTTCTGCTCGATTTGTCATGTTCCTACCCGCCGGGTATATCGTCCCGACTGAGTACGAAGCGGTCAACGCACTTGGTTCCGGTCATGCCGCCGGCAAATCAATGAAGAGACCCGGGAAGTAGGATGCAAGCGCCTTCTCGGGGAATGCAATCCGGAGTTTCCCCTTGGGCGACGGGGTTTCGATATATCCTTCCTTCAGTCCCAGCTTGATGATCGCGGCAACGGCCGTTGAGCCTTTGCCCGTAATGTCGGAAACCCGCTCGCGCGGTATCTCGCCTTCATCCACCAGTGTCTTCACCATTCGCACGAGATCCTCCCGGCGTTTCCCCAGGTGCAGGGCTTCGAAGGCGAAGTGGCGCTCAATGCGAGTGCGGAGATTCGGCAGGTTGAGCAGGCCATCCATGAAAAGAACCTGATCCAGAATTGTCTCGAGGAAAAAGACACAGAACCGGGACAATCCACGTTCAGAGAGATTGCCGCGTCCATCATAATCGTTTTCCCGTCCGCGGTCCGCGCCCTGGAGCCGCTCATAATACTGGCTGCGGGCACGGGCAAGCCCGCGGGAAAGGGTCCATAATCCGCCGCCATCCAATCCATGATGGAAGAGCAGTGCATGAGAGTGAAGCCGGGCTACGCGCCCGTTCCCATCGCCAAACGGATGGATCCACGTCAGCCGGTGATGGGCGGCGGCAATGGCGATCAGGCGGTTTGTCGCCAGAATACCGCCGCCGCCATAAACCTCACGAAACCGCTCCAGATAGGCCGGCAAAGCATCGGCCGCCGGTGGAGTATGGGAACCCACATCAACCAGGTAATCCCGCAGTTGGCCCGGCGCGATCCGGTACTCGTTTCCGGATTGCGTTCTGGAGACCAGCATGGACGGAGGAAGCCGGCGGTAAAATTCGCCATGGATCCAACAGAGGAATTCGCGGGAATAGACATCAACGCCGCCTTTCTGCAGACGTGAGATCATGCTCTCCTCGGTCTGGATGTGGGCTATTGCGAGCAACTGATTGTCCTGCCGCGTCGCGTCGGCATCAAACTGTGCGTGTTGCGCCCTCTCGATATCACGAGGCAATGTCTTATGTCCCTCGATGAGGTTCGAATAATAGCAGTTCATGTTTCGAACCAGTGCGGCGATCTTGTCCCGCACGAGTGGAGAATGAATCATCTGCCGAAGTCCACCCAGAGCCAGAGTAATCCTGTGCGAAAGATCCAGGAGTTCAGCCCCTTCACTGTCTGGAAACAGCGGTTCCATGGATTCAACCCGGCGATAGACAGCCAAATCATCATTCATAGCGAAGATCTTAGCGAAGATCTTAACCGCAACGCAAGTATTTGTTTGCTAGCATGATGTGAGCTATGGCTGACAGCAGTATGTAAATAAAACGAAGATGTTGAAGCAGATGCGGCAAGAAATGCAATCTATCCGCAGAAGAAAGAGTTGTCCACAGATTGCACAGATCCTGATTACTCAAAAGGGTTAATGACTTGGACGTCGGCCTTGCGAAAGTCTTTGTCGTTTCGAGTCACCACAACAAGGTTATGCACGAGCGCTGTTGCGGCAATCAGGCTGTCCTTGATAGGCATGGTCTTACCTGCGGTGCGAAGCTTGGCGAGAAGTTGTGCCCATCGCAGACCTGTAGCCGAGTCCCATGGCAGGCAGACCATCCGCTGGATTCCAGCCGCAAACCATTGTTCAAGGTGCTGCCGTCGTTTCCCTGCCGGCAGAAGCAGAATACCGTACTCGATTTCTCCCAGAATGATAGGGTCCACTACAAGGGAACGTTCGTGATATCGGAGCCAGGAGACAACTCTGTCATCCGGGGCTGGTTTTGTTGGTTCGCTCAGGACATTGGCGTCGACAAGATGCCTCACAGCGCATCCGTCCCTTCGGACTCGATCGGGGTAAAGAAACCTTTTTCAGGGCATGCGATCAACCAGTCGACAAGACCTTCGTTCGGCGCTGGCTGCCGTAGAATGATCCGATACTCACCATGTTCAACACGTTCAAAGTCGAACTGTTGTCCGGCTTTGATATGATCCATCCGGCGGATTTCCGCTGGCAGAACGATTTGTCCCTTGCTTGAAATCACTGTTGTCATGAGAGGTAAGATAGTGTCTTACGTATCGGGAATCAAGCACGAAACGAGCATTTCAGGGTCCCGCCGTTCGGTGATAATCAGAAAAGAAAAATCTCTCGCAGAGAGCACAGATACCGCAGAGAAGGGGCCGCCAAGGCTGAAGCGGTTTAGACTGAAGGCTGTTAGGCAAAACTGCTGAGAGGCAAAATTCAAATACCGGAATGACATAGCAGAAATTGCGCAGCTATTTCTTGTCGTCGTCGATGCTCCTGGCTTTTCTCGTTACTGTTGAATAGACCTCAGCATAACGTTTCCCGAGGATGATATTAGAATGAACACATGAAACTTTTCCTTCAGGGGAGGGATATTCAACGCATTTGTTTCTTTAGTATCATCCTTTGCGTACATCGAAGTAGATATCAAAGCACACAGCAGAACGTAAAGAACTCTGGACTGTTTCATATTCATTCTCCGTAGCCAGCTCCCTAATCTGTGTGAATCTGTGAAATCTGTGGATCAATCTGAATTGTTTCTGCTATCGCCTCTCTGGAGAGCCTCTTAGACCGTAACGATTCAGTTGCGATCAAGCCGGCCCTCACCCTAACCCTCTCCCTCCGGGAGAGGGAACTACTTTCTTCCTGATTGTAGTGGCACACCATTTGGTGAGCGCATCGCGCGTCCCTCTTCTACCCTCTCCCGGTACGCCGGGAGAGGGCCAGGGTGAGGGTCCCGTGTGGCCTCATCTGAATCGTTCCGGCTCAGTTTTCGGCTTCCATGCGATAGAAGCCTTTTGAAGCTTCGGTGCGGGCTGGTGCGGTATCGATAAAGTCTTTGGTTCTGCCCGTGGCGAGCGGGGTCCAATTGGTAGTGGAAAGATCCGGATTGAATTTGATGGTGTAGGTCCTTCCGAGTGTAGGCAACCATTCGAGCTTTTGGCCGTCAACCGAGGAAGGAGTGAAGATTACCTCGGCTTGATTGCGCTTTTGAACTTCCAGAAGTGCGGCTGCATAGCGCTGTCCCAGGATGATGAGGGAATCGCGGTTGAAGTGAACGTTATCTCCGCCGTCGTCGAGTCCCTCTGTTTTGACGCATGCGGTGCGGCTGTCAAAAGTGGGCAGGCTCCCGAGGATATTCTGCACGATGATGATGTACGGTTGCTGAGCGGCGGACCGATTCGGATAATAGAACTGCCCGAGCTCTCCGGCGACGAAGGGAAGATCCGGAGACTGGAGATCAGCACGAAGATCCTGGATGAACTGATGCAGTTTCTCCTGATAGGCATTTGCAACGGTCGCGTTCACCGAGTCGCTTTCGCCTTGATGCCAGAGTACACCTTTGATGACCCCGAAGTCGACCGCTTGCGCGGCGCGATTCGTCGCATTGATGTAGGTGCCTGTGCCCTTGTTGAGAGAGCTGATTGCCGCCCCGCCCCAGGCGCACGGGATGAGACCGACCAGTACACCCGGATGATCGGCCAGATATTGTTTGGCGAAATCCATGCCGAGGCCGAAGCGTCCGGTGGTTTGCAAGACATGCAGGCGGTGGGATCCCTTGCGCCACTGGATGGTATTTGCGGGCGTGGAGGAGCCGATGTTGCTTTGCCCATCCAGCACCACGACGCCGGGAACAGGGTTAGTATCGCCTGCGAGGAGTGTACCGTAGCCCGCCATGTTTGACTGCCCCATCAGCAGGAAAATGTGAAAGTCTTCCCGCTTCGCCGGCAACTTCCAACCAGTACCCAGGTCAGGGAAGAAAGGTGATCCCGTAAAGGCGATCTCGCTGGCACCGACAACATTCGTGTAGCCATAGTTGCTCGTTATTGTCCAGCGTACCCGGCGCACTCCGCTTGCCTGCAGGGTGACAGTTTCCACGCTGCTGTTATTGGCGACTCCTCGGGCGGTGAAGGATCCCCTCGTGGTAAAAGTCTCGCCCGTGTCGTCTGGAGACGTCTCCAGTTTGTAGTTCTTCACGCCCAGTGTCCATGTGGTGGCGTGGTTGTAATTCCAAAGATGAAAGAGGGTGATCGTCCATGCCTTATCAAAGGAAAAAACGAAGGTAGCAGTTGTTCCGCTTGCGGTATGCCAACCATCAGCCGCGCCGCCCGGCGTGACATAGTTGGTGCTCGATGCGTCTCCAAACAAATTGGTGGGCGTACGCACTGCGTTGGAATTTCCGCTGGTCTGAATCACCCCATCCGGAGCGAACATGACTGTTGCGGCCTGGGCATTTGGGATGGCGCCAATGAGCGCCAGGCAGAAAAGAAGAAACGTAATAGAACAGGATATCCCGGCGCCGAGGTTTCCCGATAAGAAATCGCTCTTTGTCTGTGCCATCGGATGCATGTAGATTAGCCTTCTTCCTGCAGAGGTGGATCTTCGACTCGCAGGTAATTTTGTCAAATCCGGCCCGGAATAACAACGTTGCCTCATGTCCCTTATTTAAGGGACACGCGAATCTCCTGGTGTCTGAGCCGCAGAGAAGAGACCGTCAAGGCTGAAGCGGTTTAGACTGAAGGCTGTTAGACGCCTCATTCCTGTATTGCCGTTCCCAAACAGGGCGGACCAGCCGAATCTCCATTCCCCTTCGCTGAGTCTCATTTTGTCTCATCTAGCCCGAAGCTGATAAAAGACCCTTCCCGGTGGTCTGCCCGCCAGCCAGCCCCACGTGTGTCATGAATGAGCCCTTGCGTCCTTGTCCCTTATTTAAGGGACATGACGATTTTCCGGGTTGTGCTATTATATTCTTAGCTAATTGAAGGAAACAGGTGGATGCTCCGAAAGAGCGGGCCGTGACGATGCGGGTTAAAAGAAAAGTAGCCGCGGATCCACCTTCGCCGAGGCTTCCGCCGTCGCTGGCTGAGCTATGGCGGACAAGACGGCGGACAATTGGACGCGGATAGGGGAGACAATGCCCGACCGTTTAGTGACAATCAGAAAAGAAAGATCTCTCGCAGAGACCGCAGAGAAGGAAAGACGGATCGCTCGTCCGACATTGAGTGTTAGAATCTGTACTGAATGTGCGCTGAATTAAAGGTTTCAGGTAAACTTAACTCTCGTTTCGATGATACCGTCATAGTGGAGGTGCTAAAATGAAAAACTGGATTCAGTTAAGCAAAAGTTCACGGATCGTTTCCCTGCTGCTCGCCATGGCGGTAACTCTCCTCCTCCCTGAAATGGCGCAGGGGGCGGTGACGCATTATTACTGGGATTGCACAGCTACAATCGGGAATGCGGGCTTCGGCACGGCCGGTTACACTTGGGGCACCAATGCGAGATGGACCCAGAACACTGCGGGGACCGGCACCGGAGTCCTTGCCATCCCAACCGGCGATGCTGGCCACTTTGGCTGTGATAGCACAACCCTAGGACTCGCTGCCGGCACTGTTAACGTTAACGGGACAGTAACCGTCGGAGGCATCTTTTTTTCTCAGTACTCCGGCAGCATTGTTCTCTCTGGAGGCTCAATCTCCTGTAACGGCAATATAAATGTGGATAACTGTCGTGGTGCGCGCAAACTTTCCCGGCGTGCGTTGAACTTTCTCCCTGTGCGTTGAATCTTCCTTTTCGTGGATGGTTTTCTTTTGGGCAGACAAACAGTTATGTTAAGCCCATGAAAAAAACTAC
>Ga0247841_10005998_pt1 | contig 19171 bp, 18 predicted proteins | sample LaCruzMarch2015__2_FD_192410 | JGI IMG/M metagenome (GOLD analysis project Ga0247841, IMG submission 192410) | Freshwater microbial communities from meromictic Lake La Cruz, Castile-La Mancha, Spain - LaCruzMarch2015_18m | ecosystem: Environmental > Aquatic > Freshwater > Lake | place: Spain... | reverse complement strand
TGTATCCAAGGGATTGATGTGGTCGCTGAGTGTTGTAAAACTTGAAATATCTATTTATACCCTTGATAGCTTCTGGAACGTTAGCATAGTCTTTCAAATAGACGTCTTCATATTTGACGCTACGCCACAAACGTTCCACAAAGATATTATCTAATGCACGTCCACGTCCATCCCAACTTATACGAGTGCCTGACGTTTGCAGGCTGTTTATGAACGATTCACTGGTGAATTGGCTTCCTTGATCACTGTTGAATATCTCTGGAACGCCATTCTGAAACGCTTTCTCTAGTGCAGAAAGACAAAAGTATGTATCAAGGGAATTTGATACTTCCCATGAAAGGACGTAGCGACTGAACCTGATATAGGTTATATCTATACTCCATACATGATTTGGTTTTTCTATGACCAATCCTTTCAGTAGATAGGGATATTTTACAGACTCATTAGCAACTGCCCTACTCAAATTGGGTTTGGGATATATGGCTTCCAATCCCATAAGTCGCATCAAACGTCCAATACGCTTGCGGTTGACTCCATGTCCCAAAGCACGAAGACATGCTGTCATACGACGTATTCCATAGAAAGGTGTCTGTGTGTATTGTTCGTCTATTAAACGCATTAAAAGCAGATTGTATTCATCTACAACTGCAGGTTGGTAGTAGTAACTAGAGCGTGCCAAACCAAATAATTCACACTGTCTGGATATTGGTATCAGGTATTCCAGTTCCACTAGAAGGCGTTTTTGCTCAATTGATAACTCCAGATTTTTTTTTGAGCCAGTCGAGTTCAACCTTTAGTTGACCGATCTGGCGGTATAGTTCAGCTTTTAGCGTTTCATTATCTTGTTTGTTTTTTTGGTGTTTATTGTTAAATATGTCAGGTAGCTCATTTAACAAACGTTGTTTCCATTGAGTTACCATATTCGGATGTACCCCATACTCACTGGCTATCTGAGCAATGGTTCGCTGATTCTTGATTGCCTCAAGAGCGACCTGAACTTTAATGCGACTATCATAGCTTTTTCTTGTGGTCATCTACATGTTCTCCTTGTTGAATTTTCAAAGACATTTTCGTTGAGAAATCTAACATTTTTTTTGTAGAAAATCCACCTTAATGTGTTGTCCAGTTTTCAGGGTACATTATAGTTTCTTTGAAACTTGATGCTGTCTACTATTGGCTTGATCACTTACGAGCCAGTTGGAAACTGCCACGACCAAATCATGAGAAGAGAAATCCAGAAGCCAGAAACGATATGGAGACCGGTATTGATAAAGCATTGAAGCCATTCTGGACTGATGTAAAACGAGTATGGTCTCTTCTCGGTAACACATGGTTGACACGAGCAATTATCATATTCTTACAAAAGAGAATAGATCAACTTTTTTTGCTCAATCCGTCAGACTGTCAATTACATACAGGTTACGGTTAAGTATCATTTCTAACTAAAATAGGTATAAAATATCTTTAGAGATTCCAGAATATATAGAAAGAAAGCTTGCCACTTTCATGGAATTTTATTTTGAGGCAAGGTATCCGAATGAACAGAAAAGCTTTTATATAAAATGTACAAAGGACTTCACAAAGAAAAACCTAGAAGATATAGGTGAGGTTTTCAGATGGTTGAAAGAGAAATTGTAGGTATATTAAGAAGATTCCAAAAAACACTCAAAGCAGAAGGAATGCAGATAGACAAGATTATATTATATGGTTCTTATGCCTCTGGTAAATACCACAAAGATAGCGATATAGACGTAGCCATTGTATCACCTGACTTTGGCGTAGACCGTTTTGAAGAAGGCGTAAAACTCTTTCGGATTGCCTGTAAGATTGATCCACGAATTGAGCCAATACCAATTTCTTTGGAATCATATCAGAACGATAATTGGATCCCGCTGATATATGAGATCAAAGAAAAAGGTATTGAATTAGAAGATAGCAGGTAGGCAGTATATCATTAGAGATTGGGTTGAGGAACGAAACCCAACTTTCAAGATCAAACACGGAAGTTATTTAATTCGCGGTCCTTACAGTTTCATCTTTTCCAAGTTCTCTCCGTGCCTCTGTGTCTCCGTGTTTGAATTCTTTCTTATTTCTATTAGGAATGAAATGTTTATAGAAAACAATTGAATAACAAATTCTAATATTTCAATAAAAAAGGATTAAGATGGACGAGAAACGAAAATACCTTGACCCCAGCGCACTCTCAAGACTTGCGGGTATGGAAATTGCCGCTAGACTTGTGGTAGAGGGCTTCATCTCTGGTATGCACAAAAGCCCTTATCAAGGATTCAGTGTTGAATTCGTTGAACACAGGCAATACATGCCGGGCGACGAAATAAGGTATATTGACTGGAAAGTGTACGGAAAGTCCGATAGATACTACATAAAGAAATTTGAAGAAGAGACAAATCTGAGAAGCTATCTGGTATTAGATACAAGCGGGTCAATGGGATTTAAGAGCGATAAGTCATCAAATAGTATAACTAAGCTCGAATATGGGTGCTATCTAGCCGCTTCTTTGACTTATTTGATGTTGCAACAACGTGATTCAGTCGGTCTGGTGACTTTTGATGACCAATTAAAAACTTATATTCCTCCACGAAATGGTACATCGCATCTGCACGTTATTATCTCTGAACTGGAGAAATCATTACCCGGTAAAGAGACTAATATCAGCACAACGTTTAACGAGTTAGCACAGAGAATCATAAGGCGTGGACTGGTCATAATTATATCAGACCTTCTTGACGATCCCGAACAGGTACTCCAATCGCTGAAACACTTCAGACATAAAAAACATGAAGTCATCGTATTTCATATTCTTGATCCTGCTGAATTGCTGTTTCCCTTTGATGGCTCAATTATGTTTAAAGATATGGAAACACAAAGACAACTTTCTGTGGAAGCTGATCTTCTCAAAGCAGAATATCTGCGAAAGATGAAGCAACTTATTAACCAATATAAAAGCGTATGTAACGCAAGTTCGATAGATTATGTACAAATGGATACGTCTGTACCCTTTGACTATGCTCTTTCCGTTTATCTTTCCAAAAGGAAGAAATGATACGACTTTTTCAGTTAGAGCAATAGTTATAATTCATGAAAAACCATGGAGACACAGAGGCACGGAGAAAAAGTATGAAGGCGGAAGGATGGTGGATGAAAAAGAAGAAACGAGTATTACAGTTTCATCCTTTCCAAGTTCTCTCTGTGACTCTGTGTCTCCGTGTTTAACTTCTTTCTTATTTCTATAAATAAAAAATGATTATTAATCCATTTCTCCTTATAGGTATAATCGCCGCTGGTATTCCTTTGCTCATACACTTATGGAGCAGAAGACAGACCAAGACCATAGACTTCAGCAGTATAAAATTCCTAGTATCGCTAAACCTCAAGAAAGTCAGAAGGCTAAGGATACAGCAAATACTGATACTGATCTTGCGGATGCTGATTGTCATTTTAATTGTATTGGGAATTGCCAGACCTGTGCTTAATAGCAAGTTTGCTATGGCGACTGGTGGTAAGGTAAAGAGAAGCGTTGTTATCGTAATTGATAATTCATACAGCATGAGCTATTCGGGTCTGCAAGGCACAAGGTTTGACATTGCAAAGGATACATCGCTTCGCATACTTGATTCCCTACATTCTGGCGATAATGCTTCACTCATACTTATGTCAGATACCCCTGAAGTTGTATTTAAGCACTTGACTTCCGATATTCAACAAGTCAGGGATGCGGTTAAAAACTCACAACTATCACACAGAGGGACTTCTATTCAGTCATCTATGCTCGAAGCTTATGCACTGCTAAAAGAATCAAAAAATCCACAGAAACTTATGTATCTACTCAGCGATCTTGGTGAAAACGGCTTGCAGAACTGGAAATCAGAACAAACAATACCTGATGATATAGAAACTTCAATCATAAGAATTGGCGAGGAAAATGCTGATAATAGAGCTATTGAAAATATTACTCTGTCGAGTGAGTTCGCAGGGACAGGCGTACCAATCCAGATTACCGCAAAACTCAAAGGCTCCAGCGCAGGACAGACGATAGCTGAATTGATTGTTGATGGTGAAAATAAAGGTCAGGTAAATGTAGTCGGAAACACCGTATCTTTCACTCACATCTTTCAAAAATCAGGAACACACACAGGCGAGATACGATTGACGTCAGATCGACTCCCTCTTGATGATACAAGATATTTTGCGATTGATGTTCTCGGACAAATCAAGGTTCTGTCAGTTGGGGATTATAAATCTTACGTAAACTTAGCTCTGAATCCAACAGGGTCATCTGATAACGCTTTCATAATGCCAGTCAATGCCTCAACTGATGGACTAAGCTCAGAATCGCTTGACAAATACAGTGTCGTTATACTCGTGGACATAGCGAAATTGTCGGATAGCGCAGTTCGGAATCTAAAGGATTTTTATCTCAATGGTGGTAACATCATTGTTTTTGTCGGTAAATCGGCTGATCGTGATTGGTATAACAATAATCTCAACTTTTTACCTGCTTCATTAGGTAATAGGACAGCCTTCATCCCAAAGTCTTTGAGAATATCCAGATGGGATTCAAATCATCCCATATTCAGCGTGTTCCGTGACGAGGGAGTGGCAAACACTTTGCGAACATCAGAAATCTATTCTGCATTTTCTCTCACCCCTAAATCAGGGGCAAACGTAATATCCAACTTTGATAAAAATATCCCTGCTATACTTGAATCAGGACCATCAAAAGAAAAGATTGGTAAGGTCATAATGCTCAACTTTTCACCTGATCCGCAGGTCTCTGACGTGGCGCTGAGACCAATGTTTCTACCCCTTATGCAACAGACAGTACTTTACCTGTTCTCAAGTGGTCGCAGTTATGAGAAAAATCTGCTAGCTGGAGATATATATTCTCAAAACGTATATGATAAAATTGATTCTGCACCAATGATAACAGACCCGGAAGGAAAAGGCACATTGGCGACTTTAACCGAATCAAATCAGGCTGGTATCAGGAAGATTGGCTTCGATTCTACGCAGAGCGCAGGTATATATAAAATAGAGTTTAAGTCAGGTGGAATTGCTCAACGTGACTACCTTGCAGTAAATCTAAATACAATAGGAGAATCTGATCTCAAGTCTGCAAAAGAAGATGATATTATCACTAAACTTGGCTCTCAAGCACGGTTCGTCTCTTTAAACGAATCTTTTGAAAAAACAATCGAATCCAAAACAAAAAGCAGTGATATATCATCAAGGCTTTTGATCCTTGCAGTTTTACTTATGTTACTTGAGATACCTTTAGCAAATCGTTACAAAATTAAAGAACAAAAAGATGAATAACATACAACTTTCACAATCATTTCCAATATGGATAGCGGTTATAATTCTGGTTATATCTTTCGCTATCGTTATATTCTCGTACTATCGCACAGACAAGCCTTTAAGCAGACGATACCGATATGCGCTTATAGCTTTGAGAATTCTTGCGATAACATTGATATTATTCTGTCTGCTTGATCCGACTATTATAATGAGGGAAGAAACTATTAAAAAATCTAATATTCTAGTATTGATTGACGACTCTCAAAGTATGTCATTGACAGATTCAGGGGAAAAAACAGCCAGAATTGATGACGTAAAGAACGCACTTCTCGTTCCGCCGAGTAACGGAAGAACAGACACATCTAAAGATTGGTCTAAATCTATTATAGAAAGCCTTGATGAGAATTTCAACACGCAATTATACCAATTCAGTTCAGAGGTTACACCTGTCAAAGAGTTATCATTGAAAGCACAGGGAAACTTGACTGATATAGGAAAGGCTATCACAAAGACTTTTGACGATTGGAAAGGTCAGCCTGTAGCAGGAATTGTTCTGATAACTGATGGAAGTCACAATTCTGGTGAGGACCCTGTACGATCTGCTCAGAAGGCAGGCATCCCTATCTATACCGTTGGAGTTGGACAGACAAAAATGCCTCGTGACGTCAGTGTGTCGAGAGTCGAGGTCAGTCCGGTGGCTTATGTGGATCATGCTCTGCCTATAAAAGTAGCTATAAGTAGTAACGGGTATGATGGTCGAGAGGTGCGCATTACGCTTAATCAGTCAGATAATTTTGGCTCATTGAAGGATTCTGCATCTCTAAAGCTTGATAGCAGGCTAGGCGAGCAAATCGTTGATCTCCAGACAAAACCACAACAGGAAGGAACGATCAAGTTTACTGTATCCGTTTCTTCAGCGCCAGATGAGCTTACCCAACAGAATAATACTTATACTTTCTTCGTGAAGGTAGTCAAGACAAAGTTAAAGGTACTGTATGTCGAAGGCAGTCCAAGATGGGAGTCAACTTTCCTCAACAGAACACTTCAAAGAGACCCAAATGTAGATGTGACCTATCTCATTACAACGAAACAGGGAGGCTACTATCCACAATTTCCGCCAAAGACTTTTCCTGATACAAAAAATGAGCTTTCATCTTATGACGTTATGATTCTCGGAGATATAAGCCCAAGTTTCTTCAAAAATGAGCAGTTAGGCATGATTAAAGATTTTATCGAGAATAGGGGCGGTTCTGTTTTGTTTCTTGGTGGGTTAAAATCTTATGGTGATAGCGGATTTGGTGAAAGCACACTCAGAGATATGCTTCCAATAGATATTGGTCAAAATGGAGCAAAGCAAATCAAGACGCCATTCAATCCAGTATTAACACAGCAGGGAATGAGCCATCCCATAACCAGACTAAGTGATGATTCGCAAGAGAATACAGCAATATGGCGTGATCTTCCACCGATCAGCAGATTCTATTCTGGTATAGGCATAAGATCAGGTGCAACCGTTCTGGCAGAAAATCAACAGGAGAAAAGACCATTTATCACATTCCAAAGATACGGTAAAGGTATGGTGCTTATGATCGCAGGTGATGACCTGTGGCAATGGGCATTTGGCGCATATCCATTCGGCGACGACGATTCATACTATCGCAAATTCTGGTCGGGAACAATTCGCTGGCTTGCCTCTGTACGCACTCAGGCAGATCAGGTAAGTGTAACGACCAGTAAGCAGACGTACAGCAGAGATGAAAAAGTGCGTGTAAAAGCTTACGTTTATAATGAGAATTACGATCCCGTAAATGATGCGCAGATAAAGGCTCAAGTGCAGACGCCTGCAAAGTCAACCCGTGATTTGATATTTACACTTGAAGAAAATGGTAGATATTCAGCCGAATTCAATCCAACTATGGACGGTAACTATAAAATTGACGTTGAAGCTCAACGCAATGGAAGTTTGCTCGGAAAAAGCTCAACAGAATTTATTGTGCAGACTGCAACGCTGGAATTCCTGAATACACAGCTTAATGAACCTTTACTCAAGGAAATAGCGGATATATCAGGCGGGTCATATAATAAAATAAACGATATTTCAAATCTTCCTTCATCAATAAAAGAAACAAAAGACAAAGTTATATCCATACGAGAACGCTCAATCTGGGACAATGCCATTGTGCTGATTATTGTTATGGCATTACTGACAACAGAATGGTTGATACGCAAAAGAAAAGGGCTAGTATAAAGGATGAAGGCATTGTAAAAAATAAAATAAAATAAAATTAAACACGGAGACACAGAGGCACGGAGAGGAATTAGGAACTTTTAACACGGAGAACACGGAGAGGAATGAAATATGAAAATATATATAAACTTAAAAAACTTATTATTCTTTTCTTTATGTTATGTATTTGCTACTGTTTTTATAATGCCGTCTTTGGCGCAGGATGACAAGTTCACTATCGCAAGGCTAAAATATGGTGGCGGTGGAGATTGGTACGTCGGTCAGACACAACTCACGAATTTATTTAAAGGGCTTCGTGAAAGGACAAACGTTGATTCGGCAACCAAACAGGAAGTCGTCCAATTAACTGATAAAAAACTCTATTCCTACCCATTCATATATATGACAGGTCACGGGAATGTCTCTTTTACAGAGGAAGAAGTGAAGGCTTTACGGCTTTATCTGACAAGGGGTGGATTCCTTTGGGCTAATGATGATTATGGTATGGATAAGAGTTTCCGCAGAGAGATGAAAAGGGTGTTTCCAGATAAGGATTTAGTCGAAGTGCCATTTGATCATAAAATTTATCACAGTTATTACGATTTTACTGGTGGTATCCCAAAGATTCACGAACACGACAACAAACCGCCAAAAGGATACGCCATATTCCACGATGGTCGTATGGTAGTTTTTTATGATTACGAAAGTGACATAGGGGACGGTCTGGAAGATGTACAAGTGTATAACGACCCTCCAGAGAAACGTGAGCAGGCTTTACGAATGGCTATCAATATTGCGATCTATGTGCTAACGAATTAAATTGAAAATATACTGGATTCTAGCCTTCGTTGTATGGGGTGTTAAATGTGAAGAAGGCTTTTTTTAGTTGTTGACTTTGCGACGTCGTTTGGTTATAATGCCATTATTAGTCTTTACGAAGGGTTATTTCGTGTGGTGAAGATGAATAAACCACGGAGGACACGGAGTCACGGAGAGGGAAGATGAATAAACCAAGATGTATTATAGGAACCTGATAAATGATATATGATGTAGCGGCAAAAGTAGTAATAGATACAAGCAAAGAAGCGATTCTGCGGAGATTTTTAGAAATAGAACTTGAGAGTGTGGAGTTGATAGAGGAACTTCCTCAAGAAATAGTGAGTCTTAAAAGAAGCGACTTTCCACTACTGGTTATTCAAAAAGACGGTCAGGAATCCATAGTTCTGATTGAGATACAAACAGTTTTCAGTCGTGAATTTGTACTTCGATTGATTGACTATACGGTTAGATATATGTTAAAATACAACATAGAGGTTACTCCATTTGTTCTGCTTCTAAAGCCATCATCAAAGGCAACAGGCGTTTACACTGATAAAAGACTGATTTTCAGATATGAGATAGTACGTTTATGGGAGAAAAAAGCAGAGGATTTTCGAGGTGATATAACCATTTATCCATTTATACCTTTGATGGATGGTGGTCTGGATATGTTGGAAGATGCAGAACAACAGTTATACAATGATAAAAACTTGAGTGTTGAGACAAAAGCTGATCTATTGACAGCGATGGCGATATTTACAGGTATGAGAGATAAAGAACTAGCACAGAAATTAATGGAGAGGAGGCGTGACATTATGATACAATCGCCTATTTATGACGTCATAAAAGAAGAGGGAATGAAAGAGGGAGTAAAGGAAGGCTCATTAAAAGAAGGCAGAGAAATGATATTGACAGCGCTTGATGAAAAGTTTGGGAAGCTTCTTTCTGACGTCTCTGAAACTTTGAGCAATATTAATGATACAAAAAAGCTGGAAATCCTTTTACGTCAGGCAATACGTAGTGGGTCATTGAAGGAATTCAACCAGAGACTGGAGGAATTAGGCAGAAGCGAAGATTGAAGATTGGAAGATTGGAAGATTTCACCACAGAGTTCACGGAGAGGAAAGTAATCCGTGATGAGTAATGAGTGTGACAAAAACTGATCACTGTTTACTGATCACTAATTCTTCTCCGTGTCCTCTGTAGTGAAAAAAAAATCTAAGAAAATAAGTGAAAAACTCGTAATAGGAACCTGATAAATGATATATGATGTAGCCGCAAAAGTAGTAATAGATACAAGCAAAGAAGCGATTCTGCGGAGATTTTTAGAAATAGAACTTGAGAGTGTGGAGTTGATAGAGGAACTTCCTCAAGAAATAGTGAGTCTTAAAAGAAGCGACTTTCCACTACTGGTTATTCAAAAAGACGGTCAGGAATCCATAGTTCTGATTGAGATACAAACAGTTTTCAGCCGTGAATTTGTGCTTCGATTGATTGACTATACGGTTAGATATATGTTAAAATACAACATAGAGGTTACTCCATTTGTTCTGCTTCTAAAACCAACATCAAAGGCGACAGGCGTTTACACTGATAAAAGACTGATTTTCAGATATGAGATAGTACGTTTATGGGAGAAAAAAGCAGAGGATTTTCGAGGTGATGTAACCATTTATCCATTTATACCTTTGATGGATGGTGGTCTGGATATGTTGGAAGATGCAGAACAACAGTTATACAATGATAAAGACCTGAGTGTTGAGACAAAAGCTGATCTATTGACAGCAATGGCGATATTTACAGGTATGAGAGATAAAGAACTAGCACAGAGATTAATGGAGAGGAGGCGTGATATTATGATACAATCGCCTATTTATGACGTCATAAAAGAAGAGGGTATGAAAGAAGGAATGAAAGAAGGAATGAAAGAAGGAGTAAAGGAAGGCTCATTAAAAGAAGGCAGAGAAATGATATTGACAGCGCTTGATGAAAAGTTTGGGAAGCTTCTTTCTGACGTCTCTGAAACTTTGAGCAATATTAATGATACAAAAAAGCTGGAAATCCTTTTACGTCAGGCAATACGTAGTGGGTCATTGAAGGAATTCAACCAGAGACTGGAGGAATTAGGCAGAAGCGAAGATTGAAGATTGGAAGATTGGAAGATTTCACCACAGAGTTCACGGAGAGGAAAGTAATCCGTGATGAGTAATGAGTGTGACAAAAACTGATCACTGTTTACTGATCACTAATTCTTCTCCGTGTCCTCTGTAGTGAAAAAAAAATCTAAGAAAATAAGTGAAAAACTCGTAATAGGAACCTGATAAATGATATATGATGTAGCCGCAAAAGTAGTAATAGATACAAGCAAAGAAGCGATTCTGCGGAGATTTTTAGAAATAGAACTTGAGAGTGTGGAGTTGATAGAGGAACTTCCTCAAGAAATAGTGAGTCTTAAAAGAAGCGACTTTCCACTACTGGTTATTCAAAAAGACGGTCAGGAATCCATAGTTCTGATTGAGATACAAACAGTTTTCAGTCGTGAATTTGTACTTCGATTGATTGACTATACGGTTAGATATATGTTAAAATACAACATAGAGGTTACTCCATTTGTTCTGCTTCTAAAGCCATCATCAAAGGCAACAGGCGTTTACACTGATAAAAGACTGATTTTCAGATATGAGATAGTACGTTTATGGGAGAAAAAAGCAGAGGATTTTCGAGGTGATATAACCATTTATCCATTTATACCTTTGATGGATGGCGGTCTGGATATGTTGGAAGATGCAGAACAACAGTTATACAATGATAAAAACTTGAGTGTTGAGACAAAAGCTGATCTATTGACAGCAATGGCGATATTTACAGGTATGAGAGATAAAGAACTAGCACAGAAATTAATAGAGAGGAGACGTGACATTATGATAGAATCACCTATTTATGACGTCATAAAAGAAGAAGGAATGAAAGAAGGAATGAAAGAAGGAATGAAAGAGGGTATGAAAGAGGGAGTAAAGGAAGGCTCATTAAAAGAAGGCAGAGAAATGATATTGACAGCACTTGATGAAAAGTTTGGGAAGCTTCTTTCTGACGTCTCTGAAACTTTGAGCAATATTAACGATACAAAAAAGCTGGAAATCCTTTTACGTCAGGCAATACGCAGTGGGTCATTGAAGGAATTCAACCAGAAACTGGAGGAATTAGGCAGAAGCGAAGATTGAAGATTGGAAGATTTCACCACAGAGGACACGGAGAACACGGAGAGGAAATAAGGAAAAAATTCTTCTCCGTGTTCTCCGTGAACTCTGTGGTGAAATACTCCTCAAGAAGATTCTTCACTCTGTTCAGAATAACAAATCTAACTAAAATTGGTGTGATTTCTGAGATATAAAACTAGGAGTACCTTTTGAGCGCATCTTTTGGGACTAATGTATTAAAGCTATTGTCGAGTAGAATCGCTACACAGGCTATAAGCTTTATAACTGCTCCTATAATCGCAAGAATATTTTTACCTGAGCATTTTGGCACTGTCCAGTTGTTTTCGTCTATAAGCGGAGTTATCGTTGTAATATCTTGTTTGCGATACGAATTGTCAATACCACTAGGCAGAGACAAAAACGAGGTTATGGCTAGTTTCATTATAAGCGTTATATCCACGTTTGTAATTACTTTGTTATCGTTTATTTTAGTGCTGATATTAAAAGCGAAGGTTGCTATATGGCTAAAATCACCTGAATTGGAGATGTTTTTATGGTTTTTGCCATTGACGGTATTGCTAGGCGGGGTTGGTTTAGCAATAAGATACTATGCGGGACGTTCAGGAAAATTCGGGGCGATGGCTTGGGCGGATTTTGGTTCTGTTTCAGGAAGCATATTTATTACAATACCGTTTGGCTTGATTTTCGGCGCTTCTGCAAAGTTTCTATTTATAGGACAAATTACAGGCATGATATTGAGTATTCTAATACTCTTTATTTTCTTATCCCGTGAGTTTTTATCTGAAGCTAAAACTGCAAATTTATCTCTTGGGTATATATGGGAAGTTGCGAAGTATCATAAAAAATTCCCGATTTATGATATATGGACAGGATTATTTAACTCAGCTTCAATGCAGTTACCACCAATTATACTGGATGCATACTTTTCTACAACCGTAGTTGGTTATTATTCTTTGGGGCTTAGATTTGTCGGATTACCTATGGCATTGTTAGGCGGATCAATTGCACAGGTATTCTTTCCTTCAGCGGCAAAGGAATACAATGAGACAGGCAAGCTGACTAATATAGTCAATAATACATTCAAAAGGCTTGTTCAGATCGGTGTTTTTCCTTTTATGATATTAGGATTTTTTGGTGGACCTCTTTTCGGTTTTGTCTTCGGAGAGAAATGGGTAGAAGCTGGTGTATATACACAGATTCTTAGCATTTATGTTATTTTCCAATTTATAAGTTCACCTTTAAGCACTGTGTTTTCTATATTCAACCGTCAGGGAACCGGTTTATTTTTAACTTTAAGTCAATTAATAAATAGAATGATTGCACTTATATTATTTGCACAATTTGGGGTTAGGAATTGCCTGATAGCTTATTCTATTGTTAGTCCAATCTTTTATATTCTAGTATTTTATTTTGTGTATCGTTTTAGCAAAGCTTCAGTAAGTTTGGGAATCAAAGTATTGGTAAAATATGTCATGCTTTCATTTATACTATTGTTACCTGTGCTGTTTGTAGCTCGAATTACAGCTAATATCTATTTTATGTTAATAGCTCTTTTTATAGATATAGTGCTGTATTTATTCATATTGTATCGTATTGATTTAGATATTCGTAATATAATGCACAGAATCTCATGCAGGTTACTAGCAGTCAAACCATAAGATTTACCTTAACAAAGAGATGAAGTTTAATAAGTAAGGTGTGAAATGAACATAAAAATGTGTATAGCTTCTTGTATTCTAATATTGATTAAAGGTTTTAGGAAATTTGTGCAGTTCTCGTTTCCTAGTATATGGAAGCAGATCAAGCCTCAAATTGCGGATTATTTCTCACCGAGAGAAGTGATAGAACCATGGCAAGATGACCCAATCTTTGTGATTCAAAGGAATTACATATCTCAGAGAACATTAATAGACGAGAAAAGGCTATACATGCTATATCAAACTCTTAGTCATGTATGTGTGCTGTCAGGAAATGTTGCTGAAGCCGGTGTGTATAAAGGGGGTTCAGCTTATCTTTTGAAAAGTATAATCCAAAAGCAAGCACCTAACAAGGTTCTTCATCTTTTTGATACTTTCAGTGGAATGCCAGAACCGTATTCGCAGATTGATCCGCACAAGAAAGGGGGATTTGGCTGACACAGATTTAGAGACAGTTCGCTCATTTCTAGGGTATGAGAACATTATCTTCTATGAAGGTTTGTTTAAGGATACTTTCAGAAAAGCAGAGAATGAGAAATTTTGCTTTGTCCATATTGACTCCGACCTATATGAATCTGTAAAGCAATGTTGTGAATTCTTTTATCCTCGAATGATTCAAGGTGGTATTATGATTTTTGATGACTACGGTTTTATCAGGTATATTGGAGCAAGACAAGCTGTAGATGATTTCTTTGCAGAGAAGCCGGAGCATGGAATATATCTTCCAACTGGGCAGTATATGATATTAAAAGTGTCATAATTATGTAAAGAAATTGATATATAAAGAGGAATGGAATGAATCATGAATTTCATGGGTCTCAATGTAGGCTTTGTGGCTCTACTAAGCAAGCTTTTCTTTATCAAAAAGATAATGAAATCTTTGCAAAATGTTTGATATGCGGTCTAATTTCTTTACAGCGTATACCTTCTGTTAAAGATTTAACTACTTATTATTCTGATTTGAGACCCCAATTGGAAAAAACTGGACAAATGTCTCTTGATGGGCGTACTAAAATAAGCCTTGAATTGAGAGCTAGTAGATACCTGAAGGCAATAGAAGGTGTAAATGGTATTTCCGCTAATAGTCGTTTGCTGGATTTTGGGTGTGGGCGTGGCTTTTTTCTGAATCTTGCGAAAAAAGATGGTTATGATGTATACGGATTAGATATTAACCCACTGCATATAGAGCAAGCTAGAGAAACAGGAGCTAAGATATTTGATGTAAAGCTGAAAGACGCGAATTTTCCAGATTGCTATTTTGACATTATAACAGCTATTCATGTTTTAGAGCATTTGGAAGACCCTTTCTCCGAGATAGAAGAAATGATAAGGATATTAAGAAAAGATGGAATATTGGTAATAGGAGTACCTAATGCGAATAGTTTATGGCATAAGCTCTATGGCTCAGATTGGATATGGAACAATCCCAAAGAACATATTTATCATTTTTCCCTAGAATCATCCAAATTTATGATGAATAAAATAGGATTGAACATCATTTACACCAAAACATTTCCAGGGCACAATGCATCCATCTTCCCCAATAAATCTAAAAAGCTATCGCAAGATCATTGTCAATTCAGAGGGGGGGGGGTAATAGAAAGGGGACTATACCTATTACAGCAACGTCAAATCTCTATTTTAATATATAAGTCTCTCAGGCTTATTGCTCGTGAATTATGTTTTGCTACCGTGTCTCCATTTTTAAATCAAATTATATCATTATTTGGTTTTGGTGACGATTTGATGGTTATTGCTAGGAAACTATAATGAATGTATTAGTTACAGGTGCTGGAAAACATACTTTAGCAATAGTTAGAAGCTTGGGCAAATTAGACATGGAGATTGGGGTTATATCTTCATCATCAGAATTGTCTTTTTATTCTAAATATTGCAAGAATAGATTTAAATGTTCTTCTTTGGATGACGAAGATGAATATATTTCATTTTTGGAAGCAGTTTTGAAAAAATACAACTATGATATTCTTATTCCCGTTGGATATAGAGCAACTCAGATCATATCTAAAAATAAAGAAAAACTCTCTCAATGGGTAAAAACAGAAGTAGCTGATAACGAAAAAATAGAAATAGCACTTAATAAAAAAAGAACTTATGAACTTGCCAATAATATAGGTATTCCATGTCCGGAAACTATTTATCCCAAAAGTTTTGAGGATGTAGAAGGTTTTTCTAACAAAATTAAGTATCCGGTGGTTATAAAAGGAATACAAGAAGCTGGTAATAACATTGTTGATTACGCATATAATAGCAATGAATTAATAAAAAATTACAGTCGTCTTTGCAATATACATAGCTTTACTGCAGAAAATCTTCCAATGATTCAGGAATATATCAATGGTAACGGATATGGATTTTTCGCTTTGTATCAACATGGTTTATGCAAACGAATATTTATGCATAAAAGGATTAGAGAATTTCCTGTGACTGGCGGGGCTAGTGTATGTGCGCAAAGCTTTTACGATTCTTGCCTTAAAGATTATGGTCTGAAATTATTAGATAATCTAGGATGGCATGGGGTGGTTATGGTGGAATTCAAAGGTAATGAAAAAAATCATGATTATAAATTAATGGAAATAAATCCAAAATTCTGGGGTTCACTTGACCTTGCAATAGCTGCGGGTGTTAATTTCCCATATTATTTAGTTCAAATGGCTATGGGAGAAGATTTATCCTATTCTGAGGAATACTCCCGAAATCTCAGATACCATTGGACTTTAAGTGGTGATATTCAGCATATTCTTAAAAAACCTAGTTCATCTTTCAATTTTCTATGTGATGTTATGAATGCTAAAGTTAAAAGCAATTTAGATATAAAAGACCCCAAACCTAATATGATAGAATTGGTGAGTTTGTGTGCATGTCTAATGCCTAAAAGCATTAAAAGACAATTGAAAAGGTTTCTAAGATGAGAGGTTTATTCCACATTCATTCAAATTATTCTTTTGATTCCTTCATGAAACCCGAAATTATTGTTGACTATGCAATTAGAAATGATTTTGATGTTTTATCAATTACAGACCATAATACTATAATGGGATCGTTGATTGCTAAAAAATACAATTCATCACAAAAACTTCAGATCATCATTGGCGCGGAATACACCACTGATAAAGGAGATATTATTGGACTTTTTTTAGATGAAGAAATAAAGTCTAATATAAGTGAGAAAGTTATTGATGATATAAAAAAACAGAGCGGAATTGTTGTGCTTCCACATCCTTTTAAAGGACATAAACTTGATGAAGAATTAATACGAAGTATGGATTTAATTGAAGTATATAATGCTAGAAACTCAATTCAAAATAACGATGCATCAAGAAATTTGTCAAAAAAATATCACAAGCAGTTTATAGCAGGTATTGATGCTCATTTTTTGAAGGAACTTGGTTTGGTCGAAGTTAATTTTGAGGTTATAGATAAATCAGATAGTTTAAAAGAATTAATATTAAAAGCCGATAGAAAAATACTATGTAAAGAAAATAGAATTTTTGAATATTTCGAAATAGCTAGTCAATTCGTTAAAAGCTATAAACTTAAAAATATTAGATTGTTTTCCAATGTTATAAAACGACTAATATCAAAACTTGGGCATGATATACTACTAAAAATTTAAGGTTGCTATGAAAATCATTTTTACTTACGTAAATAAATTTACAAATCCTATTGAATACACCTTTAGTCTTATTCTCTCAACTTTGGGTATTGAATATGAAATCCTAAATGACAATGAGATAAAGGCTGACGCCCTAATAATAAGCTATGGTAATGAAAAGCCAAAATTAAGCTCTAGCTATCATATTCACATTTATCAATCAAAGCTATTTGGTGATGGATACAAAACGCTATCATCAATGCCAAAGCTACCATTGAAGCGATATAATGATATACCAGTTATCTACGAAGGTAATGGCAACCTTAGGGAACTCGTCGTCCGGAATGGGAATGTTGTAGAAACAAATATTGACATAATCGCATCATCATTCTTTATGCTCTCACGCTACGAGGAATATTTAATTGACGAAAGAGACCAATATGACAGATTCCCTGCATCCGCAAGCGTAGCGTATAAAGAGGGATTTCTGACCAGACCAATCGTCAATGAATACATAGAATTGCTCTGGGAATGGATAGACAGCTTTAATCTGGGCTTCAAGCGGAAAAAGCTCTGGGGTGATAAAGACTTTACCGCTTGCTTGACTCATGACATTGATATTGCGAAATGGAATATTTATGGCGAAATCAGGCATTGGGGTGGTATTGCATTAAAAAAACGCAAGCCCATATCCGCAATCCGTAGAATGAAAAAGGCATTGGGTTTGATGATTAATCATATTGATCCCTACTGGAACTTCAAAGAGATAATTGAGCTTGAGAAGCAATACGGATTCTCCTCGTCATTTTACTTCTTTGGAGGCGGCGACTTATTTTGGGGTATTAAAGCTAAATATTCTGTTAATGATAAAAAGATAGCAGATTTGCTTCGTGAAATAAAAGATAGCGGATGCGAAGTTGGGCTACACGGGAGTTTTGAGTCTTACAATAACTTAGAGCTGCTTCAAAGCGAAAAAGAGAACTTAGAGAAGATCGTTGGCGAAGTCCATAGCATCCGCCAGCATTTTCTAAGGTTTGACGTCAAAAAGACATTCGCCATATACGAAAAGCTAGGCATAAAATGTGACGTCACGCTTGGCTATGCGCAACATGAGGGATTCCGTGCAGGTATATGCCTTCCGTATCAGCCATATAGCCTTGATGATGACAGACCATATAACGTGATGGAAATTCCGCTTACAGTCATGGACGGGACTTTGTTTGACAGCAAGTATAGAAACCTGAATTCAGAGGAGTCATGGCAAGTGTTAAGGTCATTACTTGAGGTAACAAAACGTTTTGGTGGATGTATTGTTATCTTGTGGCATAATAATTACCTCGAATATCTTCTGGATCACAAATATTCTGCTGATGTTTATAGGCAAGCTTTGGCTTGGATAGCAGAGAATAATGGCGTTGGGATGTCTGTAAAGGCAATGATTAGTAATACCTATTTGATATAGAGAAGATTGGAAGATTTCACCACAGAGTTCACGGAGAACACGGAGAGGAAATAAGAAAAAAAATTCCTCTCCGTGATCTCTGTGTTCTCCGTGGTGAAAAAAAATCTAAGAAAATAAGTGAAAAACTCGTAATAGGAACCAGATAAATGATATATGATGTAGCGGCAAAAGTAGTAATAGAGACAAGCAAAGAAGCGATTCTGCGGAGATTTTTAGAAATAGAGCTTGCGAGTGTGGAGTTGATAGAGGAACTTCCTCAAGAAATAGTGAGTCTTAAAAGAAGCGATTTTCCACTACTGGTTATTCAAAAAGACGGTCAGGAGTCCATAGTTCTTATAGAAATACAAACAGCTTTCAGCCGTGAATTTGAGCTTCGCTTGATTGACTACACAGTCAGATATATGTTAAAATACAACATAGAGGTTACTCCATTTGTTCTGCTTCTAAAGCCAACATCAAGGGCGACAGGCGTTTACACTGATAAAAGACTGAGTTTCAGATATGAGATAGTACGTTTATGGGAGAAAAAAGCAGAGGATTTTCAAGGTGATGTAACCATTTATCCATTTATACCTTTGATGGATGGCGGTCTGGATATGTTGGAAGATGCAGAACAACAGTTATACAATGATAAAGACTTGAGTGTTGAGTCAAAAGCTGATCTATTGACAGCAATGGCGATATTTACCGGTATGAGAGATAAAGAACTAGCACAGAAATTAATAGAGAGGAGACGTGACATTATGATAGAATCACCTATTTATGACGTCATAAAAGAAGAAGGAATGAAAGAAGGAATGAAAGAAGGAATGAAAG
>Ga0247841_10005997_pt1 | contig 19172 bp, 22 predicted proteins | sample LaCruzMarch2015__2_FD_192410 | JGI IMG/M metagenome (GOLD analysis project Ga0247841, IMG submission 192410) | Freshwater microbial communities from meromictic Lake La Cruz, Castile-La Mancha, Spain - LaCruzMarch2015_18m | ecosystem: Environmental > Aquatic > Freshwater > Lake | place: Spain... | reverse complement strand
TCATTGAATTAAAGTTTTTCTAGAATTAATATCTTACTAAGCTCGCCAATAGGTTAGCTGAAATTCACTCCGAGCTAAAGCAGGGTAGTTTTCTTTCAGCAGGCGAGCTTATAAACCGACTCGGCCATGTTCTGAATAAAAACCATCAACAGCTCCATTCTTCGCAATTTCTATTGCAAAATCACTTATTGTTGGGTGTTTTTTTGACATTTTAATTTAAAATTAGACTAAATCATAGTATTTAAACCTTTTGGTTTTGTAACCCCTTATAAGTTACAACTATCCCGCAACCTTTGTTATGCCGTCAATTTTCTTGAAGCGAATTATATTTTCAACAAAACTTTCTATTTTTGACTCATGAGAGACTATGAGGAGTTGTTGAACTTTTAGTTGTGATAAAACATCTCTCATTTTGTCTAACTGCTGTTCTGAAAATCCATCTGTGGGCTCATCAAGAATTATTATGTCATGTGTTTTGATTTTGCTTAAAAGAGAATTTATAACTTGGTTTAATGCAAGACGATAGGCAAGAGCTATTGCTGTCCTTTCTCCTCCTGATAAATAAGAGTATTCTAATTGATAGTCTTTTTGTTCTATTATTGGAGTAAAGTCCTCGTCTAAATGAACAGTAAAAATTTCAGGAACAAGAATATTAAACCATTCATTAAAGAGTTTTGAAAATTCTTCTCTTAACTTTAACATAATATTTCTTTCTGTGAAAGAGATAATTTCAATAAATGATGAAGAAAGCCAGTCTTCTAACTCACTTATTTCAATCAGTTTTTGCTTAAGATTTTCTTTTTTTTCAATATCTTTTTTAATATCTTCTATAAGTCTTAATGTCATTTCTTTTTCTTTTGCTGCAGAAGCAAGTTCTATGTCTTTTGCTCTTTCGCGTGTTCTTGCTTCATCAAGTTCATTCTTTTTCTGGCTATATATTAAGTCAAATTTCTTTAGAAGAGAGGCATATTCTTTAAGTGTTTCTATTTGTTTTTCTAACAAAGAAATGTCTTTTTTTGCCTGTTCTTTTTTTATGTCAAACTCGATAAGGCGGGATTCTTTTTCTTTTGTATTTTCCAACCTTACTCTTAAAAGTTTTAAGTCTTCTGCTGTTCTTTTCAGCGAGTTTTGCTTTAATTTTAAATCATCAAGGCTTTTTGCATAGTCTATTTTAGATTGTTTAAGGTTTTCAATTTCTTTTTTGCTTTTTTGTATATCCTCTTCAAACTTTCTCTTTATATTTGCTTTATAATCTTCAGGAACATTTTGAAAACAAGTGGGGCATAGATGAAGTGGAGAAATATCGCTCTTTGACTTTTCAAGCTCGAGAATTTTAGACTGAAGAGAGTTTGTTTTGCTTAAAACTTCAATATAAAGTTTGTTTTTATCTTCTATTTCCTTGTCAATTGTTTTTATTTCAACTTCTATTTTTTCTAATTCTTCTGGATTAAACTGAATTTTTTTTGCTTCTTCTATTTGTTTTTTTAGGACTATTATGTCTTTTTCTATATTTGAAAGAGATTCTTGTTTTCCCATCAGCATTATTCTGGTTTTGTCTGCTTCTCTTTCATATTTTTCTTTTTCTTTTATTTTTTCTTCTACATCTTTTATTGCTTCTTCTGCTTGTTTTCTCTCTCTATTTTTTTCTATTAGCTCTAATTTTAATTTTTCTATATTTAGTTCGAGAATTTTAACACTTTCTTTTTTTTCTTCTAGTTTATTTTTTATTTCTTCCAAATCTTTAATCTGGCCTTCAAAACCCCTTATTTCTTCTCTTAACTTTGATGCAAAATTTTCTGCATTTTCCCTTATTCTTTTATATTTATCAATTCCAAATATGTGCCTTAATGTATCAAGGCGAGTTTCAGGAGACTCAAGAATAATTTGCTTCATTTCTTCCTGAGGTGTGTATACTGTAAATCTATAGAGAACATTTGTTTTTTTTGCAAATTCTCCTGGATAGTTAAGAAGCTCTAGAACTCTATTTTTTAGCTCTGTGACAGACATTTCCTGCTTTAATCCATCTACATCTAAGGAAGCATAACTTTGATTTACTGATTTTGCTTTTTTTAATCCTCTTTCTATTATGACTTTCTTCCCATCTATTTCAATTTCAAGGGTAACAGATGCTTCTTCTTTTCCATTTCTTAGCAAACCTGCTCCTTTTTGCCCGGGTTGAAGTCCAAATAATGCAAATTCTATTGCAAGAAGAACAGATGTCTTTCCAGAACCTATGTCTCCTGCCATGACTGTTGAACCAAGAGGAAATTCTATTGATTCGTTTTCATAGCTTCTTATGTTGTTTAGTGTTATTTTTTTTAGGAGCATGTTATTTTTTTAAATATTCTAAATTTAAAACTTTGAATAATTCTGAGAATAATCTTGTTTGAAAAGTCAAGGATGTTTCGTCTTCTTGTTTTTCTATTGAAAGAGAACTCATTAAAGGAGTTACAAGGGGATTGAATTTTGTAGGGTTTTGAGATGAGTATTTTTTTACTATTTCTTCTTCTAGTTTATTCATATCTTCTACTTGAATTTCTATTTGCTGTTCTTTTGCTTCTAATTTAGAAGTTGATTTTAAAATAGAAAAAGCGCCTTGAGCTCTTGCAAATTCTTCTATTTTTTTAAAATCAATATCAGAAGTTTTTCCCTGCTGAAGAACTCCAGAAAGTTTCATTAGGAGAATTTTGTCTTTTAGCTCTTTTTTCTGAAGTTCTGAAGTTATTTTATCTGTTCCGACTAGTGCGTTTGTAATTTCCATCTCAACAATTACTACATCTTTTAACTTAAGCCAGATTTTTTCTAACTTGAATGGACTTGTATCTACAATATAAAAAGAACCATAGTTTAACTCTTCTAATTCTTGAAAATTATTAGGAAATGTAGGACCTGCATAGACAAATCTTCCTTGTTCATAATCTATATGGAGATGGCCAAGAGCATAATAGTCTGCCTGAGGAAGTTCTGATTCTTTTACAGATTCTATTGGAAGAGTGCCCATTGCGTCTTCAATACATGTATGAAGTGCAAAAATTCTAAATAAACCAGGAGATTCGTGCAGTTTTATACCTTTTAATTCCTGAACTTCCATACCTGATTTTTTCCCAGGATAGCCATAGAGAGCAACATTTTCATGGAGAATTGGATTAAGATAAATTTGTCCTTGTCTTTCTTCAGGAGAATAGATGTTTTTACAAAAACCTGCTTTTTCCAATACAGATAGAAATGTTTTGCCTGATGCAGAATAATCATGACTTCCTGCTATAATATAGCAAGGGATATCTGCTTCTTTTAGTTTTTTGAGCTGAAAAAAAGCTTCTTCAAGTATTTCTATTGGAGGATAGGCTGAATCAAATAAATCTCCTGTTATTAGAGCAAAATCTATGTTTTTTTCAATACACAAGTCTATTGCTCGCGTAAAACTCTTGAGATTTAGTTCCTGGAGCTCTGGCTGTCTCCATCCTCCTAAATGACAATCTGCTAGATGTGCGAACCTCATTTTTCTTTCACCTTTTATCTAATTTAAACAATAGACTAAATTTATAAAGATAGTTGTTCTGTAGTATATAGTAAATCTGTCTTCTATCTTTACAAATTTAAAAGATCTTTTTGATTGTTAATACTCATAACTATAACATTTCTACATAATTTTTTGCGATAATTATAAAAGATTATTAATTATTAGATAGCAAGAGTATCTGAAATTATTTATTAACTTGCAAGATATATTTAAAAACATAATAAGATTGTCTTTCATATATAAAAAGATGTTAGATATTGAAAAATCATTTGAACTTTTGAAAGGATTGAGTATAGCAAGGCATATTCTTGTTCTTGAAAATTCTGAATTAGAGATTATTAAAGACAAAATTTCTGAATTAGGATTTCCACTATGGATTAAGATAAATACAGGAGAGCATAAGTTAAGTCTTGGAGGAGTTAAGAAATGTGGAAGTTATGAAGAATTATTATTAGTATTTAATGAATTTAAGAAGAAATTTATAGATTCAAGTTTTATAATTCAGGAAGATGTTAAAGGAGTAGAGGTTATTTTAGGTATTAAAACTGACAAGACTTTCGGAAAAGTCTTGGTTTTTGGTGCTGGTGGGAGTTATACAGAACTTGTAAAAGATATTGAGTTTAGAGTTTATCCACTAGATAAAGGGGAGATTGAAGATATGATAAAACAATTAAAAATTTATAAAATTTTAGAGAAAAAGAAGTGTAATATTTCTAAACTTGTGGATTTAATCTATAAATTCTCCCAACTTAGCATTATTGAGGCTGATTTAAACCCCGTTGTTGTGAATGAGAAAGATGCGGTTGTAGTTGATGCGAGGATTGAGGTTTAGGTTTAACTGCAATCAACTCTTGCTTCCATTGTTCTTCCGTGGTCTTGGTATCTTAGACCATCATGAGTATAAAGCCTCATCATTGCAATTCCTCTTCCACCTTCTGTTAACAAGCCTTCTGCTGTTGGATCTGGAACTTTAGATAAATCAAAACCATTTCCTTCATCATGAACTATTAATTTAATTGCTTTTCTTATTTCATCATATTTTAAGCCTATTTTTAGATGTCCTTCTCCGTATTTTTGAGCATTAGTGGTTGCTTCGTGAGCTACTATTTTTGCTATCTCTAAAGCAGATAACTTAACTCCTCTTTCTGCTAAAGCCCTACAAAAATCTTCAACCATAGAATTACATCTTTCCAAGTCTTCTAAATTATGATTTATTGGCATGGACATTGTCCACCAATTAGCACTATCTATTTTGTATTCTCTTTTTGGTTCTGTGAGGTCTGGCATTTTTTACTCCTGACACTAAAGTAGTGTCATTTTGTAATAGTAACAATAGGCATCACTTATATATAAACCTTTCGATTTTTTGAAGTTTAAAAGGCTTAAGAATTATTTATGTAAGTAACTAAAAAATCTCTTGATGAGAGATTTTTTTATTGGAATCTTACTTAGTATTTTTAACTTTGAAACATCATCAAAAACAGGGATTTGATTTTGCTTTAAGAACTTTATTGATTCTTGGAGCATATTTCCACCTATATAACAGGCTAGAACTGGTTTTTTTGATTTTGTTAAGACTTGGGCTGTAACTAACGGCTGAGTCATTTGTTGAGGCGTTAGAATTACTATAAAGAAATCAAAGAATTTCTCGCTTTCAAGGGTTTTTATTGCTGATTGATAGTCTTTTGCAAGAGCATCGCCTAAAATATCTAAAGGATTTGAATGAGAATTGATTTTATTTAAAGCTTTATCTAGTTCTTTAATTGTTTTGTCAGGAATTTGAGGAAGTTGTATTTGAGATTCTATACAGGCATCTGTTGCTAACACTCCAAAACCACCTGCATTTGTGATTATAACTGCTCTATTCCCTAAATCTTTGTATCTTGATAAAACTAAAGATAGATTAAACAGCTCTTCAAAACTTTCAACTTCGATTATACCTGCTTGTTTAAATGCGCCTGAATAAATTGATGAAGGAGAAGATAAAGAGGCAGTATGAGTCTTTGCTGCTTGTTCTCCTTGTGTTGTTTGTCCTGCTTTTAGTGCCAAGATGGGCTTTGACTTTGAAATTCTTTTACATAATTCTATAAATTTTATGCCTGTTTCTTGTTTTAAAGATTCTATATATAATGAAATTACATGAGTGTTTTTGTCTTTTTCTAAATACTCGAGAGCATCTATAAAATCAGTATTCATCATATTTCCTAAAGAAATAAAATTAGAAAATCCAAGATTTTCTGTTGATGCTTTATCCAGGAATGCGGTTCCAAGTGCTCCTGATTGAGTTACTAAAGAGAGATTTCCTTTTTTAGGCATTTGTTTAAAGAATGAGATGTTTAACTCTTCGTGAGGATTAATAATTCCAAGAACATTTGGACCTAAGATTTTAATTTTATATTTTTCAGCTGTTTCTTTAACTTCATTGTCTAACTCTGTATTTCCTGTTTCTGCAAAACCTGCTGAAATTATGATTACATTAAAGACTTTTTTTGCAGAACATTGTTCTAGAACAAGGGGAACTAGTTCTGCTTTAACAACAATTACTGCTAAATCTACTTGATAGGGTATTGATAAGACATCTGGATATGCTCTTATTCCTAGAATTTCTTGAGCATTCGGATTTACAGGATAAACCTTTAGCTTGGGATTTTGAATTAAGTTTTTGAAGATAACATTACCTACTTTTTCTTCTTCTCTTGCAGCTCCTATTACGGCTATGTTTTTTGCAGTTAGTATTTGTTTCATTTTACTTCTTTTTTATATTAATTTTAACAATTCAGGGATATATAAAAGTATTACTCCTAAGACAATTAACAAAATTCCGATCAGCTTATGCTTAAGTGATTCGTCTTTCATGATTTTGCCCACTCTTTTATGGAGAATTTTTTCATAAATCAAAACTGAAAGGGGCTGGATTGCACCAACAGACGAAACTAAGGAAGCAGGAAGTCCTGTCATGGCAAAATAAGTTGTTAACAATGCAAAAACAGCAATAGATTCACTAAGTAATGCCCATTTATAGTTTTTAATTTCTGCTTTAAATTGTCTTCGCATATTTTTATTAAAAAATAACAATAAGACAACTAAACCTGCTGAGATTAGCTGAATTGAAGTTCCATTCCAGCCAGATATAGCATTTGTAGAAACTTTCATCAAAAATTCTGATATTCCAGCAAATAAGATTATTGGTGCTAAAAGCCATAGACTTGCTTTTAATCCTATTTTCTTCATTCTTACAGATAGGATAATGGCTCCAGATAAAATAGCTAATACTCCAAGATACCCAACAAAAGATAAAATTTCATTAAGGAATAAAAAAGAGAGAATTACAACAATCATTGGATATATGTAGCTAAAACCAATAAGATTTGAGGCATCTTCTTTTTTCATAAAAAAATAATAAAAAAACAAAGTTGTTCCTGAAAGAATGCCCACAATTATAGATGGCAACATTAATCTTAAGCTTACACCGCCCCAATCTAAGAATATTGCTAAAATTAACCCAAATAAAATCTGCGACACGCCAACTAAAATAGAAAAACCAAGAGGATTTTTAACTTTGTGAGAAACAGAATATTTATCAATAATATTCATAAATCCCCAGATACATGGAGAAACTATGGCGAGAATTAGGGCAAGAGTTAGGGAAATTGTCATTTTAGCCTTGTATAGATTTTATTTAAATCTTTTTTTATTTCTAATTTAAACTCTTTACTAAATAGACCTAGGTTGAAAACAACCCCTAAATAATATTCTCCCCATCTCCAATATTCTTCAAAATTAGCGTTCTTGAGATACTCTTTATGTCCCTTTTTATTAAAAATATTAAAGCAAGTGTGAAGAATATCAAAATAAATTAAAAAGGCAACAAAGAAATCAGTAACCTTCATTCTTTTCTCTAGGGTTTTGTCTTGCCTTATTTTGAAGTATTCTTTTAAGAAACTTCTTTTTTCTTTCTTAGTATATGCAAATTCAAAAAAATGATAACTTAACTCTAAAGCAGGGTCTTGCTTTCCTGAGAGTTCCCAATCAATCAAGAAAAAATCTTTGCCATTAAATAAGACATTACATAAACCAATATCTCCATGACAAAAGGCAAGTTTTGGCTTGTAATCTTTTAAATATTTTCCAGCATTTTTGTGATAAAAATCAATCATTTGAAGTATGTTTTTTTTGCTTTCAATGTTTTTTAGGTCATTTTTTAATTGTTTAATTGTCTTTTCCATTCTAGCCCTATATTTTTCAAAGGAATGGGCTCTGTTGAAGAAATGGACATTTAAATTATGGAGATTTGCTATTTTTTTGGCTAGCAAGGCATATTTAGAAGAATAGACATTTCTTTTTAGTTTATTAAGAGGCGTTCCTTCAAGGTATGAGAAAATCATAAGTTTTTCTTTAAAATATTTCTTGCTGATATCTAAGTAGAGGGGTTTTTGTGCTATATTTAATGGCTCTAATATCTTTAATATCTTAAATTCTTGCCTAAACTCTGTAGCTTTTTTATTTGTGATATCAAATCTCAGGAGATGGGTATCTTTATTTGTTCTAATCATAAAATTGAGGTTAGACTCGCCTGTTCCCAATCTTTTTATTTCTAGAATTTCTTCATCTTTAAAGTTTAATGGATTAACTTTTTTAAAATAATTCTTTATTATTTGCTCGTTCATTTTTTCCACTCACTTTTTAGCAATCCAAAATCTAGCTCATCTATCCACTTGCCTTTAACAAAGTGTTTCTCTCTAATTGTTCCTTCTAGCTCAAACCCTAGTTTTTTAAGAACTTTTTGAGAGGCAAAATTGTCTGGGTCTGTATCTGCATATATTTTTCTAAATTTTAACTTGTTGAAGCAATAACTAATTAATAGTCTTGAAGCTTCTGTTGCGTATCCTTTTCCCCTATATTTTTTACTAATATGGTAGCAAATTTCACCTGCTTCTTTTTGATGAAACCAGCCTAAGTGGCAAAGTTCAGCATATCCGATTACTTTATTTTCTTGCTTTAAAACAACAGCAAGATAAAATCCTTCCTTATTATCATAGATTGAATTCTTAATCCAGATTTTAGCATTTTTAGTATTGTTAATCTTCCCTATTTTTCTGCTAGATAAATCCAATTCAATTAAATCGTTTGAATCTCTTGGATTAAATTTTCTAAGAATTAGTCTGCTACTCTTTAAGATAGGGGTTTTGAGTTTCATCTTTTTCTTACTTCTTATACAACATTTTTGTATAACCTGTATTGTCTATGTCTTTCTTATCTATTCCAAGCTCATCAATTACGTGTTTGATGAGCTTTTTTGCTTTATTGACATATTTGTCTTGACAAAGGTATTCTATTTCTAAGAAATAACCTAATTTTGAAACATTATTTATCTCTAAGGTTAACTTTTTGTTCTTTTTGTATGCATAATTTTCAGAAATTTTATCCTTGCTAACCCATTCTTGCACACCCATATCCTTAAACATCTCAAGGAAATTGTAAAGTTGATGCTTGTCTATTGCAAATTCAAATTCTTCTTTTGCTACCACATATCTGTCCCAGAATTCTTTTCTCCATTTTTTAAAATTAACAAGATAATTGCCTTTTTCAGCTCTAATTCTAAAGGCTTTGTTTGGATAACCTCTTACTATTTTGAAATACCTATCTATTTTCTTCTTTGTTCCTATAAATGTGGCAATTTTCTTTATCTTTGCTCTTAATTCTTTCACATCTCTTATGTATATTTTTGATTCAACTTCTATCCATGACATTTTAAATTGAGCGAAGCGAAATTTAAAAAGCCTGAGGATTATCAAATCTTCAGGATTTCGGATTTACCTCTTAAATCCGAATTTAAATTCAAACCTCTTTCAACCTCTTATATAGGGGAATTACTTAAGGTTTATAAATTCTCTGAAATAACATTCTAATCTAATTATAAAGTAGTAACACTTCTGAAAGATTTATAAACAGGCTTTTTCTAGGAGAAGTATGGACGAAGAATATGGAGTAATTGAGGAAAAACAAGCACAACCAAAATTTCCAGTAAGAAGTTTGCTTAGGGTTCATCATCAAGGAACATCTTTAATAGTAAGCGGGAATGCTTTTGGCCCAAATTGGTTTAAGGATAATGTCGCAGAAATGAATGGTTCTTTTTGTTATCCAAAGACAAGGGAAGTTATTTCTTTCAGAGAGCCGACAACTTCTGAATCAATTTCAGCAATTGCTTATCAGTTTACTCAAATTGCAAAACCTGAAATTTTAGATCCAAGATGGTTTCAAGCAGGAAGAGTTTTAAGAACTGGAGAAGGAGTATGGGCAAATCTTCCAAGAGACGCACAAGGAAATTTAATAACTGATGAACAAACACTAAAAACTTATTTACAAAATGTTGCTCCTATCAAAGTGGGCATAGGAAATGTTTATATTGTCCCAAACAGAGAAGGATTAAGAGATTTTGGATACGCTGAATATGGAAGTTTTGAATGGGGTGTTCAAGAAAGTGTAACTTTTGCAAATGGAGGCTTGGCAAGAATTTTTGAGCATACAGAAGGAACTGCAACAAATCTTTTAGGAATATCTTCAAAAGAGAATTATAAGAGAGGAGTTGATGTTTGTAATTTTGATAAAGTAAAAGGAATTATTTTAAGGGTTGTGGGCTTGAGCTCTGGCAGGGGCATGGGCAGGGGCAAGCTTTGTATCGATGGCGGTTGGGGTGGGGGTGGCGGTTGGGGCGACGGCAGTGATGGTGGCGGTGGTTATGCTGTTGGGGTGTTGAGTAGAAGTGCCGAAGGCACTTTATAAAATTCAGAGCTATTCTAATTATTTTTAACATTTTATTTTCATAATACTTATAAACCAGCTTTTCTTGTTTTTTAAGAGGTATAAAAAGAGAAAGAGCTTCAAAAACCCAAACGCGTGCCTTCGCACGAGCAACTTATCAAGGGTTTTTGAAATCCTGCAGACTTGATGTCCGCAGGCTCTTTCGTTGTGGAGGACAACTCAAGATGAGACTAAACATACTTATTGCAGGAGCTGCTGGCCAGGGAATTAATGAAATTTCAAATATACTTGCAAAGAGCCTTGCTTTTTCAGGCTATTATGTGTTTAATTATAGGGAATATGGAAGCTTGATTACAGGGGGGCATAACTGGAATGTGCTTTCTGTTTCTGATAAAGAAATTAATGCTCATGAAAATGATTTTGATATTGTAATTGCTTTAAATGAAGATGCTGTTAAAAAACACAAGTTAAATAATGATACTATTGTTTTGGCTTCTGAAGCATACAAAGTCAAGAATCTTGTAAAAGTTGAAATTGGCAATAAAAAGATTGAAAATGTCTATTATGCCTCTGTTTTGTTTAAGATTTTAGGTTTGGAAAAGGAAATCTTGAAGAAATATATTGAAAAGGTTTTTGCAGGAAAGAGTTATTTAAAAGAGGATTTAGAAGCTGTTGAAAAGATGTATTCTAAGGATTATAAATTAAATTTAGGATTGAAAAAACTAAAAGGAGAGAAAAAGGTTTTAACAGGTGCAGAGGCTGTTGGAATTTCTGCTATTGAGTCTGGATTGCAAGTTTATCTTGCTTATCCTATGACTCCTGCAACATCTATGCTAACTTTCTTAGCACAACATCAAGAGAAGTATAATTATTTTGTTTATACTCCTGAAAGTGAGGTTGCAGTAATTAATAATGCATTAGGGGTTAGTTTTACAGGAGCTGTAACAATGATAGGAACAGCAGGCGGGGGTTTTGATTTAATGACAGAGGCTTTAAGCATGTCTGGAATGGCTGAAATTCCTTTAGTTATTTATTTAGCTCAAAGGCCAGGACCTAGCACAGGAGTTCCTACTTATTCAATGCAGACAGATATTAATGCTGCTATCTATGGCGGGCATGGAGAATTTCCAAGAGTTGTTGTTTCTCCTGGTGATATTGAAGATTGCTATAGATTAACAAAGGAAGCATTTTATCTTTCTGAAAAATATAAAGCTCCTTCAATTATTTTAAGTGATAAACATCTTGCAGAGAGCTATTATACTATTGAAGATATTAAAGACTATAAACTTCCTGAAATAAAGTTAAAGAAGATTGTTGGAAAAGATTTAGTCAGAGCTTCGAGTTATGAGCATGATGTAAATGGAGAATTAGTTGATAAGCCAGAAGAAATTAAAAAGGCTTTTGAAAGAAGGCTAAAGAGAATAGAAGAGTTAAAGAAAGAAGTTTCTAAGATGGAAACTTATTCTGTTTATGGAAATTCAAAGGCAAAGAAAGTTATTATAGGAACAGGAAGTGTTAAAGGCGCTGTAATTGATGCTTTGAAAAATCTCGCGGATTTTTCTTATATTCATGTTAATTATTTAGAGCCATTTGCAGATTTTTCTGATGCTATTAAAGGAAAAGAAGTTTATGTTATTGAAGAAAATTCAGTTGGCCAGTTGGCAGATTTAATTCAGAAAAATCTGCTTGTGAAGATTGACAATAAGCATAGAATCTTGAAATACGATGCACTTCCTTTTGCGGCTTCTGAGGTTGTTAAATTAATGGGGGGAAGAAAATGAAAATTCTTTTTGTGTGCAAACACAATAGATTTAGAAGTAGAGTAGCAGAAGCATATTTTAATAAAATTAACAAGAATAGGAATCTTAAGGCTAAAGCTTGTGGGTTAATTCAAGATAATTATCCTCTTGATAAAGATGAGGTTGAAGTCTCAAAGAAATTGGGAATAAACATTTCAGGAAAACCCTTGGGAATAAGTTCTGATTTATTAGATTGGCAAGATTTAATCATTGTTGTTGCAAATGACATAAAATCTTCAATAATTGATGAAAATACTAAATGTGGTAAAAAAGTTATTTATTGGCAAATTCCTGATGAGAATAATGGAAACAAAGAGAATATAGAAAGGATAATTAAACAAATCATGGCAAAAGTTGATGATTTTTTGGAGGAAGAAAATGACTGAAAGAAAACCAGAAATAGGGGTTATGGGGCAACTTATGACTCAGAATGTTTTAGATGATTTGGATTTTGTTATTAAAAATAAATTTCAATGGTTTGAAATAGATTTAGACTGGAAGCAGAATTTTGATTTAGATGAAAAGATAATAAAAGAAATAAGAAATAAAGCAAAGAAAAATAATATTAAACTTATTGTCCATACTCCTTGGTACTTGCCTGTTAGCACAATCTTGCCGGATATTAAAAAAGGAGTTATAGAAAATATAAGAAAAGCAATTATTTTTGCTAAGAAAGTTGGAGCAGATAGAATGACAATTCATCCAGGATATAGAGAAATGCCAGGACCTGCAATTAAATTGTGCTACGAATCATTAATAGAGAATCTTACTAAAATAGTGGAAATTGCAAATAAATATAAAATTAATGTTTGTTTTGAAAATTTTGACAAAAATGCTTATATCTTGTGTTCAGAATTGGAAGACTATTCAAGGGTTTTGAATTCTGTTAAGGGATTAAAGACAACTCTTGATGTTGGGCATGCAAATACTACTTCAATTAAGCCTTCTGAATATTTAGAATCTGTTAAAAATACTATTATGGATATGCATGTTCATGATAATAATAGTGAGCACGATGAACATAAATGTCTAGGAGAGGGAAATATTGATTTTAAAAAGCTATTTTCAACTTGCAAAAGAATAGGATATTACGGACCTTTTACTCTTGAATTATTTCCCTACGATAACTTGCTGAAAGGAAGAGAAATATTATTAAAGTTGTGGGAGGATGCAAAATGAAACTAACTAAAGAAGATAAAGAATTAATAGAAAAAGCAAGAGAAATTGTGAAAAAAGCACACAGATATAAAGAGAAGAAAATAGGGGATGTGGGGTGTGCCCTTGTTACATCAAGAGGCAATTATTATTTTGGAGTTTGCACTGATTTATATTGTGGATTAGGGGGATGTGCTGAAAAGGGGGCAATAATGAACATGATGGCAAATGGAGAGACTGAAATTAAAAAAATTGTTGCTGTTTGTGAAGACGATATATTTCCACCTTGTGGTGTATGCAGAGAGACAATTCTGCAAGTTAATAAGAAAAATTTAAACACAGAGGTAATAATATCAAAATCAGGAAAAGTAAAATTAAATGAGTTGCTTCCTAAAAAATGGCAGGAAGTTTCAGGACATTGGTAAAATGACAAACGAAGACGGGGAACAAGATACACATATAGCAATATTTAATGGAAAGGCTATAAGGCGAAAGCTGGTTGGGGATAAATGGTTTTTCTCGGTAGTTGATGTGGTTGGGGCTTTGACCGATAGTGCAGATGCTAATGATTATTGGTATAGGTTAAAACAAAGAGAGAAAGAAGGAAGTGAAACTGAGTTATCGACATTTTGTCGACAACTGAAATTAAAGTCAGGAGATGGTAAAGAATATGAAACAGACTGTGCAGACACAGAGGGAATATTCAGAATCATACAGTCAATTACTTCTAAAAAAGCAGAACCATTCAAAAGATGGCTTGCTAAAGTGGGATATGAGAGGATACAGGAAATAGAAAATCCAGAACTTGCTCAAGAAAGAATGAAAGAGCTTTATGAAAAGAAAGGTTATTCTAAAGAATGGATAGACAAGAGATTAAGGGGAATAGCAATAAGGCAAAATCTTACTGATGAATGGAAAAATAGGGGATTAAAAGAAGAAATAGAATATGCTATTTTAACTAATGAAATAAGTAAGGCGACTTTTGGAAAGACTGTTGAAGAATATAAAGAATTAAAGAAATTAAAAAGAGAAAATTTAAGAGACCATATGGATGAACTTGAGATAATATTTAGTATGTTAGGAGAAAAGGTTACAACTGAAATAACTGTTAATAAAGATGCTCAGGGATTTGTTGAATGTGCTGTTGCAGCTAAACAAGGGGGAGAGGTTGCAGGAAATGCTAGAAAAGAAGCAGAAGAAAAGATAGGTAGAAGTGTTGTTTCTGAAGATAATTATTTAGATATTCCTGAAAAGTTGAAGAAAAAGAAGAAGAAAATTCAAATAATCGAGGAGAGCTTAAAATAAACATGATAAAAGAAGAAAACCTAAAGACTAAGAATGAGAATACCTGGTGTCCTGGATGTTCCAATTTCTTAGTCTTGAATGTTGTGAAGAAAGCACTTGCTCAACTTCCTTACAAACAACAAGAGTATGCAATTGTTTCTGATATTGGATGTTCTTCAAAGATATTTGATTACTTAAACTTGAGTGGAATAAATGGCTTACATGGAAGAGCTATTCCTACTGCTTTTGGAGTTAAACTTGGAAATCCTAATTTGAAAGTCTTAGCATTTATGGGAGATGGAGGAGCTTATGCAGAGGGAATGGAGCATTTTATTCATGCATGCAGAGATAATTCTGATTTTAAGATTTTAGTTATGAATAATGAGGTTTTTGCATTGACTGTAGGACAACCTACTCCAACTACAGAAGAGGGGTTTAAAGATAAGACAACGCCTTTTGGAGTAAAAGAAAAGCCACTAAATCCTATTGCTCTTGCACTAGTTTCAGGAGCAAGTTTTGTTGCAAGAATGAATGTTTTTGATATTGAAAATTCAATTGAAATATTAAAGCAGGCAATAGAACATAAAGGCTTTGCATATATTGATGTGCTTCAACCTTGCATAAAATTCCATAATATTTCTGATTTAATTAGACAAAAGGCATATAAAGTTCAGGCAGGAAGTTTTGAAGATGCTTTGAAATTAGCAGAAGAACACACAGGACACGAGGGGAAAATGCCGTATGGCATTTTCTATAAAGTCGAGAGGGAAACTTTTGAGGGCAAAAGGGAAATTCTTTCTAAGTTGAAGAAAGATGGAAAGGGGTTTGTTGACATGAGAAAATCCCGCTCCGTGGTTGGGGATTTTCTTTAGTTTCTAATTATCTAGAATTATCTTTTTGTAATTGCCAATATTTCCTATCTTCCCTATTTCCGCCTTGAGAGGTATTTAAATTAGGACTTTTAATTCCTATTTCTTTTGCAATTTTATAAATAAAATCAATTCCAGGGGATTTTTTTATCGATTTTGGAACTGCTTCAACCTCTAAGAACCTAATGCCCCCAAGTTGCTCAATTTTATTAATTTCTATATGGACCTCAACACCTTCTCTTTCAAATGAATATCTTTCTTGCTTTTTTACTTTAGTTTTTTCTGCTCTAAACTCGTAGCCTAATGCACTTAAGAAGTCTTCTGCATTAGATTTAGAATCTACTAAAAATTCATATTCTTCAGATTGCTCATCTGCTTTACCATGCTTGCATTTTAAAGTAATATAAACGTTATTGGTTGCTCTATCATTTCTTAATCTTATTGCATATTTATCAGATAAATCCTTTATAGGAGTTTTATCGTCTCCAGACAAGAATGTTCTTAAAAGCCTTATAAATCCTTGATATTCTGTATTAATATCTTTGCCTCTTTCAACAGAAATTTTTAGAGTTTTTTCATTATATTTAATAGCCTTGCCTTGTAACTTGACTTTTGCATTTAAATCTTGAGCAGAATAACCTCTTGAAAAATCGGTTTTTATATAGAAATGATCTAAGAAATCGTAAAATTCGGGTTCAGAACCTGTGATTTTTTTTGAGCTTGCTCTGATTTTAGCAATATTATAAGCAGCAAGTGAATCTAAATGAAGAGATTTAATCAGGTTTTCTGACGGTATTTCTAACCAAAATTTTGCTTCAATTTCGCCTGCCATATGATTCATAAGGAGTTTGATTTAATAAACTTTTAGGAGATGAATCTTGAAGGTAAAAAAATGTCTAATAAAGCATAGGAATTAGCAAAACAATGACAATCTCTTAATCATTATGTCAGACGAGCAAAGACTATTTTAGAGTATGCAGAGCCAGAAAGGATTTTGTCGGCTTTAAAAAAATATAAACAAAAATCATAAACTATAAGTCTCATAGACATTATATTCAAGAATTAGTAAGGTCTCGGAATTCTCCAAGGAGGAGAGGGTTTTGGAATATAGATAGGCTTAACAGGATATTGTTTGATTAGTTCCATCATTCTATAGAAATCCTTGAGTGTTTCTTTTGCTGGTTTTGCTCCTTTGACTTTGTCTTCAATATTTTTCATATTATTATCAATATTCTGGAATTTATATAATTTTCCAAATAAGATAACACTTAAAAATCCCCTAGATTTCCAAGCTTCCATCTAATGCGTTCTCTTAGCTGTTGGCGGTCTATTCTTGATCCGCCAGATTCTAGTCTTTTATATTCTTCTTCTAATTCAACTGTAGACCTAGAGAACATCCCCTGAGAATAAATCTCTTGAATTTGGTCGTACATTGCTGTTCTTTCAGCCGAGACTCTGCCATTCATTTCGGCAAGAGCACCACCATTTCCAACAGGTTGATAGTGATACATAGCAACCTTTCTTGCAAGGTCTCTGTGTGTTTCTCTAGCTGGTACAGATTGGCTAAGAATCGCAAATGGACTCCCGATTATTAACCCCATAGCAACTATCCAACCGATTCTTTCAATATTGAAGTGACTTTGTTTATTAAATTTATTTTCTGTCATTTGTTTTTCCTCCTATGATTTAATTATATTCCATAATTTTTAGGGGGTTATATCTTCTTGGTTCAATAGTAATTAAACCGAAAGGTTTAATAATATAGTTAATCTAAATAGTTTAATGAGCTTAGAAATTATACTACCTTTTGGGAACAGAGGAGATGTAAGAGATTTAGTTTTTACTATACTTACTAAAGAATACCCTCTTAAATTAATACAGTTGACGAATTTTATAAGAAAAAGATATGGGAAAATGGTAACCTTTCAGGCAGTAAGAAAAGCCACATTACAACTAGTATCAGAAAAAATTCTTATTCACAACAAAGAAGGGTTTATTATAAATAAAGATTGGGTAAAAGAAAGTAAGCAAATAATTGATAAATTATATGAAGAGATTAATCAAGATAAAATAAGGACAACCCAAGATTCTATTAAAGGGGAAGTTTCTGTTTTTAGCTTTAATTCGCTAAATGAGATGATGAAATTCTGGCAAAATCTTATACAAAGATGGGAGGATAATCTCAAAAAGGGCGAACCAAAAATAAACTGCTATCAAGCAGCTCATGTATGGGAGGGTTTGCTTCATTTGGATAAGGAAAGAGAGATAATGAGCAAATTAAAGAAAAAAGGAATCACTTCATATATTCTTAGTACTGGGAATACCTTGCTTGACAAGAATATCCAGAGATTTTATAAAAAAATAGGGATAAAAATGATTATTAATCCTTCAAGTTCCTCTTTTGATAAGTCTTATTATGTTGGCACTTACGGAGAACTAATTGTTCAAACCCAATATCCTGATGAAATTGTAAAAGAACTAGATTTATTCTTTAAGAGGAATCATAATCTAAAAGAATTTGATTTAGAAGAGCTTTCAGAAATAGTCAATAAAAAAAGAGAAATAAAGCTAACAGTTATTAATAATATGGCTATGGCAAAACAAATTAATAATTCAATTATTTCCCAGATAAAATAATACTAATCTATCTTCCAAACTTCTAAGGTTTCAAAAAAGAGTTTCTTACTGGCAACAACTTCTAACTTCTTGCCTTGTTGCTGAATTTCTGCTTTTAATTTTTCTGTTGGAGTTAAAGATGAGACTAATAAAAAAATTACCCCGTTTTGTGTTAGGTAATTTTTTGAAACTTGGAGGAAAACTAAAGCAACTTCATCGCCTTTTTCTCCACCTGTTGTGTCTGGAAGATTGTCAAATCCTTCTTCGTCTTCTGGAAGATAGGGTGGATTAAATGCAATTATATCAAATTTCATTGCCCTTAGCTTTATGTCTGAAAATAAATCAGAGCGAGTTGCCTTAAATCCTTTTGATTTTACAAGTTTAACTGCTGCTTCATTAATATCAACTGCATAAATATTGTCTTTTGGTATGAATTGAGAAGCTGTTTCTGATTGAATTCCAGAGCCTGTTCCCATATCTAGAAAAGTTAGCTTTTCTAATTCTTCTTTGTTCTTTGATTCAAGATAGTCTTCTATTACTTGAGAAAGGAGAAATGAATCTTCTGCAGGAGCATATACAGGAGGACTTATGGGCTTTATTTCTTTGTTCATTTAATTATCTTTGCTGGGAGATTTATAAATCTTATTAATTACAAGCAGGAGAATTTGCTGGCTTGTTTTTGTTAAATAGCTGTTTGCAGGACAGCCAATTTTTCTTTGTTTGCAGAATTTACAAGCTAAAGAATTTCTAATAAAGCTAGTTCCAACAGAACCAAGAAGTACTAATAATACAACCAGAGAGAGTATTAACCAATTAAATTTTAATATTAATAATACTATTCCTACAACTAAGGGGATTATTGAAACAAGAAAATCCGGGATAATAGCTTTCCAAGTGATTTTAGGTTTTATGAATTTCTGAGGATTGTTTTTCTTGAAAAATAATGAGCTTAGTTTTCCTTTGCCAAAAGCACAGTATTTCCCATAATAATAACAATTTACACAACTTTTTTTCATAACTCTTATTTCCAGCCAGATTATATATAATAAATGTCAAGAACCATACCCTAAAGGGTATGGCGTGTAATTAATTCCAATGCTTCTGTTGAGATTCATTGATGTAGAATTCAACAGCTTCATTTGTTGTTGAACCAATGCTTCTACAAAA
>Ga0247841_10005994_pt1 | contig 19185 bp, 10 predicted proteins | sample LaCruzMarch2015__2_FD_192410 | JGI IMG/M metagenome (GOLD analysis project Ga0247841, IMG submission 192410) | Freshwater microbial communities from meromictic Lake La Cruz, Castile-La Mancha, Spain - LaCruzMarch2015_18m | ecosystem: Environmental > Aquatic > Freshwater > Lake | place: Spain... | reverse complement strand
ACGAAGACTCCGCAATCAACCACCTAAGCCTAATAGTGCCCCTAATCCAGAAGGCAATAGAAGGACAAGACGAACTCAGAAAGCCTTAGAAAGAACTGCACCTTTCAAAGACAAGAAGAGACAGGCTGAAATACAACAAATCAAAGAGAGAGATCAAAGACGATTAAATATTCTAGCCCATATACAAAAGATACAAGATAAAAAATTAAAAAAATAACATGGAAAAAGAAACAAAAGAAAAGACGGTTTATACTTTAGAATTACACGAAGCATTAGAGTTCCCTGGATCACTCGGTGGAAAAATAGAAGTAACTCGTGTTCCTGGTGGATGGGTCTATTGTTTTGAATATATAGGAATACGCCAGAGTCCTATTGTATTTGTACCATTTGATAAGGAGTTTACAGTTAAAACTCCTAAAAATAAAAAACCTTTAATAACCGAGAGTGCTAATTATTATTCTAAACCACAATAACATGGAAAAATATCAACAATTATACGACGAGTTCATAAATGGTTATAAAAAGACAGAAACTAGCCCGTCTGAGGTTGGAGAAGTATTGGCTAGAATTGCTGGCCTCTTCCCAAATTACAACACTGCCATGATCAACGCCGAGCACGAATTCGACATTCTTCACAAGAAGATCGCTGAAGACACCGATGAAGTCACCGGTAAAGCTATGAGTTCATCTAAGGCTGAGGTATTGGCCGCTGCGAGTTCCGAGAATCTCGCTTACGAAGTAGCAAAGGGACATGTTACGAATATCGAGACGCTCATTGGTTCACTTAAATTCTTACAGAAGTCACTAGAAGTAGAATACGTTAATTCTAATATTTAACTTTATGCGAAGACTAGTTGAAATAATTTGTATCTCCTGTGGTAATCCTTTCATGCCTAAGTGCGAGAAGAATAAGTATTGCACTAGGAGATGCTTCAAAAAGGCTTATTATCACAGACAAAAAGCGGAGAAGCTACTAGCACAAAAAACACCGTCTTTCACTTGTCCTTCTTGCGGACAACACATAACGTTGGATTTCGATCCTGTATTTGAACCCTATAAATGGCAAAGCTACCAGTGTCCTGGTTGCAATACCCTTATGATTGAGGTTTGTGAGGAGATTAAAACCCAGGATGAGGCTATTTCTTAGCAACAATCACTGGCATACCTACAGCAGTTCCCCATTTAGTTTTCTGAGCTTTAGTTTGTTGTTCGTGTCTATTCGCAGCATCTTTTGCTTCTTTTGATGTTTTTCCAAACCAAATTGTTTCATCAGAAGCATGTACATAGAATTCAGATCCCTCAGTAGTATCCTGGAATTTACCGGACTTCAACTCGTTAAGGGCATCCTTTACGAGTTGGAGTTTTCTTTTGTCTTCTTCTCTCAGTTTGCCGGCTTTTACTTTTTGATATTGACTCTCTACAACCTTTCCACCTCTAGTAGTAGTTCCTTGTGGAGCATAAGCCTGGTACTGGTAAGGTCTCTGTAAAACTTTAGTAAGAGATCCTCCGTAATATTTAGGATTATTTAACGCTCTGTTAATAGCAGTGTTTATTATATGTTTGGTTTCAAACTGTTGCTTGTCTGGAGTTCTGTTACTGATTTCACCGTAAAGAATATTTGCAGCCTCTTCAAGATCAGCGTCTGATACTTTTAAACCACGAACGTCATAAGTACCTACTGGAGTAACGGGAGCTACAGGTTGAGGTTTGAATACAGGAGCAGGTGTGACTATAGGAGTTGGTGCAACAACTGGTGGAGTAGCAATAGGGGCAGGAGTCTTAGAAGGGAATCCTCCAGCTTCAGGGGTATCACCCCACGGAGCGTCGTTCCAAGAATAACGAGTTGGTCCAGCTTTATATGAAGAATCCTTACCTGTGATTAAATTTTTTATACCCGATACAGTATCACTAAAAGTTCCCCCTTTTCCATCATATTTTTTGACAGTTCCTCTTAACACGCCCCATGAACCCGTACCTGGTGTAGGTCCACCCTCTCCTTCTTTGATTGGATCTAGAATTTTTTGTTTAGGTTCAGTACTCTTAGGTGACCAAAGTACATCTGGTGTTACCCCTTTTTTATAACTATTTTGTCCCTCGAAGTAAGCTTTAGCAATTTCCGTATCCGCATTAAGTAAGAATTTAGGTCTCTGAATAACAGCATCACCTGATTTGGCTAAATTAGCTGTATCTGAAGTTGTGGCCCAAACTGCTATGGCCTTTCTATCAGCAGCAGTAACATCGTTATCTTTCTTGAATTGTTTCCAAGCTTTTTCACCAGCTTCTTTTGTTGAGTTTACCCCAGAGTTAGATTTCTTAACATCATCCCATACTCTTATCCATTTATTAAGGTTTTCAGGGTGATTAGCTATTATTTGTTTTATGTAATCAGAAAATTTCTCTTCTACTTTTTTAACACCGAGATCATCAGCAGTTCGTAAAGCTGTTCGTTCTATAACTGCTGCTGGAGATTTAGGATTCTTCATGGTTTCTCTTGTATAATTTTCAACAGGTAAAATGCCCTCAAGAGCACCGGCTATTTCTGCGGTTAAGCTTGTTGGACCACCGGCTTCTCTTATCTTTTTCATTCTTCGATTATACGGATCTAGTCGATCCATAGCAGAAGCTTCTCCTTTATCTAGAGTGTAAGGAATATTAAAATCTTTTATTTCCCCCATTACAATCTGGTTTGAACCCAAGCTTTTATTATTTGTAAACAAAATATCGTTGACATAAGCAGAAGGATTTCCATTATAAGGTTTTAAAATATCAGGAAGATCGCTTTTACCATTAATATCTACAGCAGCTTGACCCATGAAACCCAAATCATAAGCTTCTTTATCTCCAAATTTAGGTTCAATTGTAAAAGACTCTCGAGGGCTTCCTCTAAAATCTCCTTTTACTTTTTTTGTACTTTCCTGCTTTCCATTTAAATAGGTAGTCACAGTTCTTCCGTCACTTGTATCAGGACCAACAACTATTTTAAATTTATGTAATTGTAATTCTCTCGCGGCTCTTGTACTAGCAGCAGCAATTCCAACAGCTTCTCCACCAATAAGGTTTTTGTCAGTGAATTTCATATATTCATCATAAACATTATCAGTATCCTTAATCATCTTTTTTGGGGTAGAAGTTAATTGTTTGAAATACATCTCTCCCTTATTAGTTTCTGCATCAAAATGATCAACAAGTTCCTTAGGAATTCCGTCCTTTCCTCCTATCTTCTTATATTGGATAGTATCTCCATCAGTATCTGCATCGAAAACTCCGAATTTATCGGCTGAATTAAGTGTAACCTGAGACCTACCGACATCTAAACCGTGGTCTTCTGAAATAAGAACTTTCATTTTCTTTACAGAGGTAGGTTTGAGAACTGGATATCTAAAAGCGAAAACGTAAAAGTCTTCTCCTTTTTTAAGTTTCTTGTAAGCAGCTTCTCCATGTGAATCGATGAATGATTCTCTAGGTATCATCATTTCTCCCGAATTAAGATAAACCTTCTTTCCTGTTTTAGGATCTATCTTTTGACCGAGGTCTGTCATTATATGGAGAGTGTCGCCCTTCATGAATTTTGCTCGGAAATATTGATCCTTAATTATATTATTTAATGTTGTGTTCAAGGATTGTCCGAGTTCAATTGGACCCGCTCCGTGTTTTGCTGACAATTGTAAATCCCCATACAATCCTTCGAGATAATTATTCTTCTTAAGTTCAGGATGAGCCTTCCATAAAGCTTCGATTGATTTAGTACCATCGAAATTATTGAATTCCTTAACAATATCCTTTATGATCTCAGCTTGAATTTTGTAGGGTGCAGAGATTTTACTTATTGTTTCAGGTGAAGTTATATTAGTAGCTTTTGAAATTATAGAACCTGGGCTCAGGGATGATCCATCTTCGTGGGGGTTTTGATATTTTAAATACCAGGATTCTGATGGTATTTGTGCTACCCAATAGGTTCCCATATCTTTTGCGATTGAAGTTTTCAAACCCTCCTTAACATTACCCTCAATGGTAACATGATCAGTATCCTTTAACTTGACACCTAATTGTTCTTCTAATTTAGCTTTTAATTCCGGTGTCCAAGCCCTAGTTTCGTGTTTCATGTGCCATAAATTACCATCTGCATCTTGATAGGTTACAGTATCTTTCATGTATTGAGGATCCTCGATGAAACCTAAATCCTTTCCAATTCTCTTTAAGAGAGCGGGCGAAGTGAAGGTATCTCCATCTTGACTCAATTTTTCTAACACCCCTTTCTTTACAACATCAGCATCAGGAACAACAGGATTAATCTTTATTTCCTTATAATTAGGAGTTGTTTCTTTAACTGTCTTATTGAATCCTGAACTATCCTTAATAACATAGATAGTGTGAGTTTCATCTACGATAGGACTTTGTTTTTGGTGACTGTTTAAACTCTTCATTCTCTTCGCTATAGAATTGTAAGAATCTCTACCTGGTTGGTATCCAAGAGATTTAAAAATATTCTTAGCGAATTCACCTCTAGCTACAGGATCAGTTATCTTTCCTCCTCCTGCTAATTTAGGATCGAATTTAATACCAAAGGAACTTCCAACGCTATTATCAAAAAAGAATGGTACATAATCATTTTTTATAAAATTATCCACAACTTGTTCTTTTGTTAATTTAGATGAGCTCAGTGAGGCAACACCATTTTCTTCTATGTTCTTAATTCCATCTTCTGTATAAACAAAATCCTTAATACCTAGGTTTTTTTCTAATATTTTTTCAAAAGCACTTATAGGACGTTTACTTGTGTCTAGTCCAATATGAGCATTACCTTTTGTGTCGATAACCATCGTTCTGATCGGTTTATTTTCTATAGAGTCTCTAAAAATCTTAACAAAAGCTTGATGTGTTGGATAATCTGGAATAGGATCAGGTAGACCTCTTTTTGTTAACTCTTGTCTTATATGATTAATAAAAGATTCAGCAGCCATTACCTTATCTCCCTTATTTTTATCTAAGACAATTTTAGCTGTTTTATTAAAGAATTCTGGACCAACGCTCTCTTTAACATTTTCTAAATCTTTAATTTTCGGATCACCCTCTGGTAAAGTAGCTATATAATCATCAAAGATCTTAGAAATACCTTTATTTATTCCATCGGGGTTCTCAAAGAACTCATAAGGTTTAACTTCATTCTTGCCTGAAACGCCCTCTTCCTTAGGGATAAATGTCTCTGATGGGGTTTCTATCACATCTAGCTTCTTAGGGGTCTCTATCGGTCTTGTACTGAGCGGAGCTGGGGTTGTAGAGGTAGGTTCAACATGGTTAGACAACGCAGGAACAGCTTTTTCACCCATTTTTATTGTTGGAAGTTTATTATCTGCAATATATTCAGGTCTATTATCTTTCAAAGCTTCTTTTTCATAGACAGGTTTAGTTAATTCAGTTTTTATTACAGGTAGTTCAGAATCTGGGGTATAAGATTCATATTTATTCATTTCTTCTTTAGCTGGAGAAACGTATGGTTTTTTGATATTAAGTAAATTAGCGAATTTTTCAGTTAATTTTGTGTTTTTCTTATTAGTATTAGGAACAACCTCACCTTCTTTTAAAGGAGAGTATTTTAATGATCTAGAAACCGAAGCAGATGGAGTTGGAGTTTCAGCTTGAATTACAGGTAATTTTGATTTCGGGACTTTTCCCATTTCAATTACAGGAAGGGTTGAATTACTCTTCACTGGTTCGTAACCTTGTTTTTCTGCATAAGCTGATTCTTTATTTGCTATAGCTCTTAGAAAATGCTCGTTATTAATCGCATAATCAAAATAGGAATTTCCTGAAGATGTATCTTTTATTATTTTACCGTAATCAACAGGAAGTGCAGAGATTCCATAAGCTCTCATTGCTGGAGCTATTATAGAATTATCTAAATTATGTTTAAGAGGCATATCTTCCGGCTTTATGTAATCAGTAAAAGCAATTGGATCCATTTTTAAAAATGTATCCTTATTAGCAAATATTTCAACTGCTTCCTTATCTGTTAGAGTTTTAAAAGCTTGACCTTCTTTATTTTTTTGAGCGAAGAGTTCTTTAACCTCATTAGGGTTCTTAGCCTTAGACAGCTTCCCTTGTAATCTCAACCCAATAGTTCTAATTAAACTGTTAATACCCTGTTCACCGACAAGGCCTCTAGGTTCGGTTACATAACCCAAGTCTCTGTATCCAATTATTTTTCCGTCTTTAATCTCCTCGATAAAAGCCCGTAGAGCATTCTTTGGGGTGCGAGTGGGTATTTTTGAAGCATTTTGACCAGCGGCGAATCTTTCTATGGTATCTATCTGTCTTATATATTGTTGGGTTTGAGTATCTGAAATAATCCATGTTTGTCCAAATTGACCAGTATTATTTTGTCTAGCAGTTTCAACATCTTTTAAATTTTTATTAACTGTTGCATTGACCTTATCTGTGACACCTCTAGTTGAAGAAGTTCCTTCTTGTATAAATTTAACTCCAGCGTAATCTTTTCTAATTTGATCTGGGACAGTTACTTTTGCACCATAGTAGATTGAGTTTAGAACATCTTGTGGGGTTCTGAATGATGAAGGTTTAAGTAAACTTGATTCTATTTGTGGATATAAAGGATCTTGAGCCGCTTTTCGTTGCAGATTATCTCTGATACTACCTCCTGTATTAGCAACAGCACTTAAAGCTCTCTTTGGATCAAAAATACTTTTTTCCTTTTGTTTATCAGTTTGAGATTTTATTATAGATTCAATATCTTTACGATCTTCAATTGCTCTTTGTTCAGGCTCTAAAGTTCTTTTATATAAAGCACGAGAAGAAGCTGTTATGCGGTTCAGTTCTTTTATTAATTGTTCTTGTGGAACTTCTATTTTTTCTCTTACTATTTCTTTGTATAATTCCGCTTTAGACATAATATCTAAGGCATTACAAATATCCTCTTGAGTTTTTAACTTACCGAGTTTTTGAAGTTCTTTAACACCTGAGTTCTCTTCTAAGTAATTTTGAACTAATTTATTGTAATAATTAGGGTCATAAGTAACCTTTGCTGGAGTTGTTTCATTGTAATGGAATGGGGCCATAGCCTGGTCACCCAGATATTGTCTAATCGTGGTTTGGCCTCTTAGATATTCTTGTCTACTAGCTAATTCAGGTAGTAACTCAGCCTTAGCTGTAAGTGGTCCTGTAAATTTAAATCTACCTTTAGCACCCATTGTGTGAAAGGCTGCCATTGTAGCTCCTTCTTTTAAGGCATCTTCTATGGATGATCCGTCGATAAGAGCAGCTGTTGTAATAGAACTAGCAACACCAGCATAACCCATAGCGCTTTGTCCCCAAATACCAGTTAGTACTGCGTACTTAAGATCATTTATTCCTTGATTAACATGATTCTTCAAATCAATTTCTTCCTGACCAGATAATTCACGGACTCCTAATCCAAATTGATTGAACAAGGACATGTCAACGAAATTATTTGCAACTCGCTTTACGATAGCTTTGTTAGCTAAAAATTTTGCTGAATCAGCTCCGACATTAATGATAGGTGCCGCAACTTTAGGTATAATATTATTTGCCTTAAGAACAACATCAGCCGCAATTTTTGCTTTGTTAACACCTAATAAGGATCCTAATCCCATTTCAGCTACCTTCAAACCTCCTTTTAGGGCTAATTTAAATTTTCCTAAACCTCCGAGAAAACCAGCTGCTGTTCCAACTGTGTTTCCTAACCATCCTGCTAGACCAGAATCTTCACTCTGTTGAGACCCAGGTATTATTCCTGCGGAAAAACCTCCAGTAAAACCTTTAACAGCTTCTCTAGTAAATTCCCCCACTTCGTGTCCAATAGGATTAGTTGTAGCATCCGGAACCCATTCTTTTCCTAAATTATTAACGCTATCTGATATCTTTCCCCAAGTATCTTTTACACCCTCTCCAAAATATTTCATCGTACTAGGGTTAGTCAAAGAGTCTTGCCATTTTTTAGAAATCTGTCTGGCTAGATCTATATTCATTAAACCTCCGCCAGCGTCTAGGTCTTCTGCAGTCGGTAAACCGTCTGTGTCTTTTTCTTTCCATGAATAAGCCATGGATTTTGCTTCTTGAAATGATATATCTCCATTTCTCCATAAGGTTAAAGGGACAGCCTGCACAGCTGTTTTTTGTCGATGAGTTGGAATATCATAAATACCGATGTTCTCCATTGTATCTGCACCATCTGCCCATAGAGGTATATTATGTTCTACTTCGTAAGATCCAGACGGCAAATCACCTAGAAGCTTCGCTCTAATTCCAGGATTAATTGTATCATTGAAGGTGGATCTATTTGAATAGATTCCTTTATTAGGATCTGTAGATGGGTCAGTAATATATTGTCCTCCTCCAAGAGCCTCTGGCCAATTACGAAAAGTTGCCTGATCTGTTGGATCTTTATAGAATTTTTTTTGATCTTCAGTTAGAGTTTTGAATTGAGTATAAGAGGATGGAATCTCAGATGTCTTTGGTAGAGGAGTTGTGGGTTGAAGTAGGGGTTGGTTGACCTTAGGTTGATATCCGGATGGAGGTATCTGTTGAGCATTGGGATTCGTAGCATAATAAGCAGCAGCCCTACTAGGAGTAGGACCTTGAGTTGCTTCTCTTTCCGCTTTTTTTTTATAAAATTCGGCGGCGCGAGAAAAAGACTTGGGTAAAGAAGTTGAACCAGGGGTGTTATATTGAGTATTGGTTGATAAATCTCCCATTTTTTTTAAAATAATTCGTTAGCAATACTTGATTCTAATGTTTTGTTTTGTTTGGGGGTAAAAAGATTTGTTACATAACTTAAAGGATTAGTTTTGAAAGAATTGCCTTCACCACTAAAAGCTCTTTCTGCATTATCATAAAGAGCATCAAGAACACTTTCTGCTACTCCTGAATTATTAGCTTTCCAAGAAGCTTTATCGGCTAGACCTGGGGTTCTTTGTGCCTCATAAGCTTTTGGTCTCCACCAGCTAGGTATTCTTGTACTAGAAACTAATTCAGTTGCGGCTTTCTTAACTGAATCTAGATTTGTTTTAATGTAATCTTCTGCATTTCCTATTTCTGCTTCAACAACAGCAGGATTGATTTGAGCGGCTACAAGAGGGTTGTCCTTTTTTAACTTATTTACTAGTTCCCTTATTTTCTTTAAAGTGGACTCTTTTGTAACACCTTCTCCAGTTGTTTTTTCTTTTCCAGCATTAGCTACTGTTGTTTTTATCATCTCATTTATGGCAGCAACAAGAGGTTCTGGGCTTCTTCCCATTGTTTCTGAAATTCTTGTAAATTCAGCATCTAATCCACCGACTGGAACAGCTTCGAAATTTAATCCTCCATCTTTATCTGCGTATTTTCCTTTATACTCCTTTTCATCTGCCAATGATTTTTCATCTGTAACTATACCCAAAGCGTCATTTATAATGTGAGTTTTTACAAGTTTAGTTTCTAGGGCGACTTTTTCTCTATTCAAAAATACTATAGGCTTATTTTCTTCAGCTGTGTACATTGCGGTTCCTAGAGCCATCAAACGATTGTATTTGTTTTGATCTAGTGTCCCTTCTCTGGTCATTTCACTCTCAAAATTAGTAATAGCATTCTGATAATCATCTTTTGCCTTTGTTACATTTGCCTCGTAATCACTCTTAGCGTAATCCAAGTAAGTACTGTATCTAGCATTTTGTCTACCTTTAAGAGTAGTAAGATAATCAACATATTTATTATACGAAGCAGCTACTGCTGGATTTCCCATATCCATGTCTAATATACTTCCCTTAGTTTTTTGTAACATTTGATCTATAAAGGTTAGGTATTGATCTTTACCCTTTATGTAGGCCTGAAGAGTTGGAACAAAATTCTCACGCATAGATGTTAAGTCACTAAGTGTTTGTTCTTTAGCTTCTAAACCATATTTTGCTCTCAATTTTGCCTCATCATTTGCAATGTGTCCTTCAAAATCACCACCAAAGGCTGAATCAGCATAATTTACCCCATAAACATCAGCTCCCATTGCAGAATTCACTGCTCTTCCAAGGGATGTAGAATTTGAAGAGGAATATGTACCATATGGGTCTGTTTTTGCTGCATCGTCAGTTTTAATTAATGCATCTGCAGCCGTTTTTTTAGCGTTATTATCAGCAATAGACTTTGTTACAGCGTCAGCGGCAGCTTTCTTTGCTAGATCTGAGGCATTCTTTTCTGCTACAGAAGAACTTGTTTGGGCTGTAGTTGTGCCGACAGGGGGTGTTTCTTTTGGTACAATAGAGTTATAAAGAGTATTTATGTTAAAACCACTTATACTCTCAGGTGCTGTAAGTGGACTTGTGTAGGGACTTTGAAGTGATGAGAGTGAACTCTTTGGAGCTACAGGTTGCGGAACTCCTGCTGATGTATCAAATTTACTCACAATTGAACCACTCAATGGGGAGGGTGATGAGCCAAAAACTCCTTTACTTATATTGGGTGATAGAATTGTATTATCAGGAGAAAAAGCCGTGACTCCCGTTCCATTCAGTGAACCCCCTCCAGTAGTTCCTAATCCATTCAGTGATCCACTTCCAGGTGTATTGGTTTTAGTTGGAGTCCCGTTTAAAGAACTTACATTAGGTGAACCTCCCAAAATAGGAGTCGGAGCTGAAGGTAAACCTGAAGCGGTGTTATTAATATTTAAATTATTTGTTTTTAAGGTTGAACCCATAGCTGGAAAAAACATCAGGTTGGTTCCAGTAGGATTAAGATTGACAGATGAAGGAGAAGAAACTCCCAAAGAAGGAGCAGCGGGGGCTGTTAATCCAGATGTGATGAGTCCTCCTTTTCCATCGTAATTCTTATCTACACCACCCATTTTTTTCATTATAGAAAGGACAGATTTAGCTTGTTCTCTTTTTGTACTACCGATAGGGGCTTCAAGAGCTTCCTTTAAAGCTTTAGACAACTTAGGATTTTTCATTATAGAACTAAATAAGTCGTTCCTCTTTTTTATGTTATCTCTGTTTTTTGTTTGCATATTATTTTTAGCTTAAGTATTTTTTAGGGTTCTTCCATCTTCCATTAGCATCAGCGATTCTGACATCTAAGTGAGTAGGATCACCACCAGAGGGGGAGTAACTGTTTCCTGTGGCTCCCATTTTCGCTATAGGTTGCCCCTTTTTAACAATCTGACCCGGTTTAACATTAGCATTTTGTAAGTGTCCATATTGATGTGTATTTCCATATTTGTCTTTTAAAGTAACAATATTCCCCATACCATTAGTCGTATGACCGGTAGATGTAACTTGGCCATCCTCAAAAGCTGGAATTGAGGTTCCAGGCTTATTGGCTATATCTAATCCAGGGTGTACGGGTTCCCCTCTAGTCTGTCCTCCAAATTGGGTAGTTATAACACCGGGGGTTTTTAGTTTTAATTTTTTATATCTTTGAGAATCCATACAACCATTCTACCATAGTCCTCTATTTTCCTATACTTCTCAATTTTGCAAGCAAGGCTGTATTTTGAGCTGCAGACTCAGCACCCATGGCGTTAATATTATATGCAACACCGAGATTCTTAGCCATGGCCGCTCTTGTTGTTAGATCAGTAGATTTACCTATTGAAGAAAGATAATCCACGATAGAGCCACCAGTATAACCCCCTGAGGTCGCACTAGAAGTTGTACCTGTAGTTGTGCCTGAGGTTGAGACTGGAGTTCCAGTAACTATTGGTGTATTTGTAACTGCAGGAGTTTTTACTGGAGCTGGGGTCGGAGCTGGATTATTAATTGTTTTCATTTCTTCTGCGGCTTTTTGTGATGCAGCTATTTGCTCAGAGGTTATTTCCGCTGTCCCAGAAATCTTACCTGTATAGAAGGGTTGGGATTTATCATAATCACTATAAGCAATTTCTTCTTTGTTTTTAGCGTCTTCTAGAACTTGAGTCTCTGCTGTAGCTTTTTTCTCCATAAGGTTTTTATTCATATTTGTATAATAAGTTTTATAAATAGTGCTTCTATAGTTACCGTTTTCATCTAAAATAGAGTTTCTGTAATTCATCAACTCTTCTTTTGTTTGTTTTGGGTAACGGGCCATTAAATTATTAATATCGTAATCATTAAGGATGTCATCAGACGGTGTTAGCCCCCATTTGGTAGCCCTCCATTCAGATTTAGGTAATCCCTTAGCTTGATCTTCTGCAATCAAAGCTTTAATTTGAGCCGGGGTAGCAGAGGATTTATAGACACTAGCCATTTGGTTCTCTTCGTCAGTTAAATGCTGGACTCTTCCTCTTTGATCGGTTAATCGTGTTTCAGATAGAGATTTATTTATCTCTTCATTTTGCAAACCACTACCTTGAAGACCTAGCTTACTTGCGCTCTCCCCTAAACTTTCTATCTGTTTCCAGGCTTTAGTTGCGTCGTCACTTAAAACTATTCCAAATTTTCTATCTAAATCATCTTTCCATCTTTTATAATTATCATCTGCTATTGCCTTTTCTTGTTCACTGGTTGCTTGTAAAGATTGGTTAGCAAGATCGTAAAAGGCAGATTTGACATCAGCTACAGCATCTTTAAAAGCTTGAGATTCTTTGTCTAGAATAGGAACAAGCATCTTGAAAATATCCTCCGGCATATTTGAACCGTATTTTAAAATTTCTGGATTAATTAATCCTTGTAAATTGAAAGTTGGAATTAATGAGGCTGTTTCTGTAACAGATTTTTTTCCGTCAGGGGAATTTAAATAATCAACTCTATTCATTGAGGGGCTAATGATAGCTGTCATATTTTTTACATTTGGATTAGTGCTAGATAATTCTACTCGTTTCATGTCATTTAGAATATCTCCTAGTGTATAACCACCGTAGGTTAAGGCATTTATGTAGAAACCAACTAGAGAGGGGTTAGCAGCAATTGATGCAATGGTGCTAGCACTTATTAAATTTGACCCCTTTGCGGCTTCAGCCAGAGCTTGTTCAGCCATTAATGCTGGTTTTTCGAGTTCTGCATCTCTCTTTTGACCGTAATAAGGTCCAATATTTGTGGTTCCAGAACCTGTAGTTCCAGGAGTCGGAGTGCCTGGAACGTTTATTATGGTTTCATTTCCTGTATATACAGGAAGTGTAATTTTTCCTGTTTTTCCATCATAAACTGTTCCAATGGGTAATTTCTCTCCCGTCACTTGATTATATTCATTTCCTTTAGTTACAGTAATTAAATTCGGATTACTTGAAGGAGCTGGATTTGAATTATCAACAGGTGTATCTGCTGGTTTTGCTGGAGCAATAGTTTGAGCTTTTGCGATAGACAAAGGACCCCAATAACCTGGGTAACTACCAGCGTCGATTCCATTAGCTTTTTGCCAAGCGGCAACTGCTGCGGTTGTTTGTGTACCGTAATTACCATAACCTGTATCTACCTGAGCCTGAGTTAGATATGGTTTTCCTGTGGTGGGGTTTATTTGTGTTACAAGCCAGTCTTGTAATTTTTTGACGTCAGCATTATTAGAACCCGGTTCTAGGTTAACAGTAGGAAATGCTACAGTTCTTGTTGTAGTAGAAGAAGTTGGTCCTGAAGTTGGAAGTGTCGCTGAACCTGTATTATTACTTAATTGTGCTATGTCAGCAGCGGATGGTTGAGATGAAGTAGATGTAGTAGGACCGGAAGTAGGGAGAGTCGCTGATCCTGTATTATTATTTAATTGAGCAATGTTAGTAGCAGTTGGTTGTGTTGAACCTGCTGATGGGGCGATTGTTTGAGCTTTCGCAATAGAAACTGGACCCCAGTATCCGGGATAGTTACCTGTAGCTACTCCATTCGCTTTTTGCCAGGCTGCAACAGCGGCAGTTGTTTGGGTTCCATAATTACCATAACCAGTTTGAACTTGTTCCGGGGTCATGAATTTCTGGGAGACAAGAAAATCCTGAAGTTTTTTAACATCATCACTATTTGATCCAGGTTCTAGATTAACAGTAGGAAAAGTTGGATTAGTGGATGGGGTATAAGTTGGGCTAGTATTTGTTGTAGTTTGATTAATGTTTGCTACATCTTTGGCCGTCGGACCTACATATCCTGATGGAGCTGTCGCAGAAGAAGATGAAGCAGTCTGATTTACGGTAGATGTTCCATATTTTGCAACTGTTCCGGCTTCTAATGCAGCGGCATTAACAGAAGGGTCTAAGTTAGTGGACCTCACAGACGAAAATTGGTTAACTCCATTCATACCGTTATAGTATGTCGGTGCATATTTTTTAACATCATCACCGAATAAACTATCATAATATAATGTTTTTCCTTGAGAATCAAGCCACATCATTACAGGAGGAACAGCATATTTACTAGTTACAAGAATAGATCCCGCAGGAACATTAACACCACCAATCGTTGTAAAGGATGTAGGTTGTCTTATTCCTGTATCTGTAACCGTAGACGGTATCTTACTAGAAGTAGTTGTAGTTGTTCCCGTGTTAGTTGTATTTGAAGTATTAGTTGTATTTGTGGATGTATTTACAGGAGCAGGCGTAGGAGTTACAACTTTTGGAGCAGTTGTTGTTGTAGTAGTAGTAGGTGTTGCTTTTGCACGAAGTTTCGATAACAGAAGAGTGTTTTGGTCACTTGTACCTGTATAATTAGAAATACCGTTGGCAGCAGCCAATTTTGCACGATTTGTATATGAGCTATCTTGTCCAACGCTACTAAGATAATCTACAATTGAACCTCCTGTATATATTGCCATACGATTTTTTTAAATTATTAAAATTATTGCTGCGGTTTATTAAGTTGACCGAAAATACCGTCTAGCATTGTTAGTGATTTCTTCTCTGCTTCTGGATCTTCCTGTTTACCGTATCTATCTTGTAACTGAGCCTGACTGAAATCAATTCTATCCATAGAGCCGTCGTCTCTGACGCCTTGATCACCCTTTAGGGGGGTAAAACCTTCAAGAACACCTCCAGTATCTAGGTCCCTAGAAGAAATACTTGTTACAGATTTTTCAGCTTCATCAGGGTCTTCAAAAGCATTACGGAATGCCTTTTCCGAAGAGAAAGGTCTTAAAATCTTCTTTTTAGTGTCCACTAACCAAGTAGTTGTAATATTTGGATTATTTTGATTAGCAATCCTTACGATAGCGTGATCACCGATAAAGAATGGTTTTACAGGTGTAGTACTAGGTGTCATTTCACCTTGCATCCCCATTGGGTTAGGGGTTGGTCCTCCTTGACCCATCATAGGTGCTGGAGAGGAAGTCATCGGTGCGCCGCCCATTTTTGCAACTTCAGGTATAGCATTTACAGTATTTTTAGAATGCTTTTTTAGCATGTCATCAGCAGTCTTTCGTTGCATCTCTAGGATAGAACGAATCTTCTTTGGATCATTAGGTAAGTGGTTTCTCGCCCATTCAGGATCTGGAGTTGGTAAACCGTATTCGTCGAAGAGAGCTGATATTTCATTATCACTCAATCGTGGCATAGCCATTTTAGATTCGTCATGTTTCGCCATAAAGTCTTTCTGGGCCTTTGTTCTAAGCTCTTCTGACTTCCTGGAGTCATCTTCTTTCTGGTTTATTTCTTTTCGTTTCTTACTCAGTTCTTGAATAAGTTTAGGTAACTCAGAAGCACCTCTGGTTGTCCAGAGGGCTACATCGTTATGCCCTCTATCATTAATAGGTAAATCAAAAGAATTAAAAGCTTCAGTTATCTGTTCTTTTGTAATTCTAGGTTCCTCTTTAGGTTGTGCATTTTTAACACTACTTGCAAGACCTGAGAACCTCTCTGTTTTACCTAATGTTGATTTTGGAGTCATTATTTTTGTTTATTTAAGTATGTGATTAGACTTTGACAGATGGCTGTTAGCTCTAAAGTACCGCTAACTTCAGCCTTAACTAGGTTGATGCTGTTTCCGTCTGTCTCAATGATGATCTGACGTAATTTAGCAGGTGCTTCAGCCTTAGCTCCAACATCGTCTTTTTTATTTTCTTCTGATGTCATATTTTTATATTATCTTAATAATAATCTTATTCTATCACAGTCTCTATTAAACTCAATTATACTATAGTCCGAAACTAAACCTTATTTCCAGCGTGGGAATGATTTTAATAGGATTTTACCTGCTTCTATGGCAATACCTACTCCATTATTAAACTCACTATTGCCATCGGCAACATCCACAACAACTGAACCGCTACCGTAAACTTCGTATAAGTCAAAATATAAGTCCTTATCTGGGTAATTAGTACCGTCTATAGTGATAGATCCATCTGCATATACGTCTGTATCTTGGTAGGAAATTAATATCTGATCAGCAACGGCACTAGAATAGACCAACCTATAGGTTTCTCCAGGACAAACAAGAACTCTATCATTATCAGCATTAAATGTATTTATATAAGCATAACCAGGTGTGCTGGTAACAGCTGCAGATGTATCTTTTTCAAAAATAATAACATTGTCAGAATCATAAATTTTTAAGTTATAATTGTATGTTCCAGCTCCCGCTGAACCTGCTTCAAGAAAAACATAAATAGTATTTAAAAATGTTCTCAATGGTTTAAAAGTTTGTTCCACAACCAGGTTTAAATCTGCTGTAGAGTTTTTAGAAGATTGATTAATTGTTCTAATTGAAGATGTATATGAGTTCTTAATCTTGTACATACTTCCTGGAGTAAAACCGATAATAGTACCTAAGATAGAAAAATAGAAATCTATAGTGGTATCTACAGTCCAGGTTGATCCTGAGTTAGATGATGACACCTTACTTCCAATTGGATATGGATTTCCTGTGCTGTAAAACCAGTTTATTTTGTTTGAGGAATCTCCTCCAGCTGCAGTTGAATATAAAATAATAGCATAATCAACACCAGAAGTTAGAGTCATTGGAGATGCAAAAGCAACAATAATATCCATTGACGTGGTTATGTCACTTGATTCAAAAGTTCCACTAGCCAATTCTGCGCCTGTTGGTTTTCCGTTTACATCTACTTCTTTAACAGCTAAGGTCATTTCTCCAGCTCCAGTTCCTGATTTAAAGACTCTGATTTTTGCACTAGTAAAAGTCATTGTGGAAGTTGGTGTAAAACTTTGAGCTAGCCAAATTGTGCTGTAACAAGAATAACCACTATTTATATAGGTTAATTGTGATTCGTAATATAGATAATTAGAAAGAATACCGCTTCTTTGAATTAGAGTGGAGTTGCCAGCGGTCACAAATTCTTTTGTAAAACCTATCATACGATCAAAAGAGGCTGAATCAGTTGAAGCAATACTTCCAGCTACCCTAGCGATTTTTCCATTCTTCAAAATCATAACTGGAGCTCCTGGAGATAAATCTGTTTCAGCTACAAATGCGTCATTTAAGGTTAAACCGTTGGTGTCATCATATTTTAAATTATTACTAGTATCTCCAACTAATATTCCAATTGAGGTATATTTTGCTATTTGAGTTCCAGCAGTGTCGTAAATAAACAAACCCTTCTCCATACTGTCTGTACCCAAACGAACAATCGTATTGTTTGAAGAATCGTTGATTAAGTAATTTGAATCATTTTGCACAATCCAATCGCCATCCACATATTCACCATCTCCGTCAATACTAAGCTTGTCTCCAGCTCTCGCCCAAAATCCGTAATCTCCAACTCCCCAATCACCGGTACCATCGTTCTTTGGAAGTCCATCAAGATATCCCATAACAACTTTTTCGTTAACTGCATCAAAAATTGAAATTCTATTTTCACCTTTATTTAACTCAATTCTAACTCCAGAGGAAGCTGATCTCAATAAATCAGGTTGAATTTCCCATCCTCCAATATCACCGGAAGCAGCAATAATTGTTCCGACTATTGTTGCACTCATTGCAATCAAATCTCCAGCAGCAGAAACTGAAAAATATCCCTCCCCTAATCCAATTCCATCTGATCCAATATGTACACCTGGTTGGGCATCGTCATAAGACAATTTCAAATCAGTATAAAGATATGTACCTATGGTAAAAGAACCTATAGTTCCGGCTGTAGCTGTAATAGTTCCTGATATATTTGCACTAGTTGCAACCATGTCTCCCGCTGCAGAAACTGTAAAAACATTATTTCCAACTCCTATTCCATCAGCTCCGATATGGATCCCAGCTTCAGCATCATCAAACTTAAGCTTGTCGCCAGTGTAAAGATATTCTCCTATTGTAAAAGAACCGATTGTTCCAGTTAAGGCTTGAATGTTTCCGCTAACAAAAACATTAGTAAATTCAGCATACCCAGATTGACCATCAATATAAAAACCAACCTTCTTGGGTTTCCAATTATCCGAACGTATAAAATTCTTAATCCATACATCTGATGAGGATCCTGAACTCTTAACAGGTTGTGTTTCCACACTACCGTTGGTGGTAGAGGTTTGAGTTGAACCAACACTCACAGAGACTGATGGAGGGATAACAGTGGCTTCGATAGACCCTGTGGTCGGGAAAACCCCCGTATCCTGATCGGTTCTATTCAGAAGATTATTATACGGATTTCCAATATCTGTGTAGTCTGACATATTTTTAAATATTAACTGCTATTATCTGGTATTTCGTCTGTTGTTGGAACATAAATTATGTTCATACGAGATAATTTACATATCTGTTTCGATGAGTCTCTAAATGAGAATGAGATTAATCTACAAATTGGCGGTTTACCACGATTCTCATCTTTATTAGTAATTTTAACAACAGAAAGTCCCTTAACAACAGTTCCTTCGAGAGGATAAAACTCTTCTCCATTTTCTAGATTTGCAAAGACTTGTACAGCCGCACCTCTTTCGGATTCAACAGCCACGGCAATAGGATTACTTGAACGTTCAAAGAATGGATAAGCAGCAGAAGCAGCCGATGAAGCAGATGATGATGTTCCAGATTGAAGAGAAACTTTCATTGTGTCAATTCTAAAATCAATTTCTTTTCCGTCATCAGTTTCACCACTAAGAAATTCCTTTACTGAATGATTACCGGATGTGTCTGTAAACTCTAATCTATCTGAATCTGTTTCTTCAATGAAGGTTGCAAATTCACTAGCCTTAACATTTTTATGTACATACCAATTTTGTTGAACAACATTATATTCAAGACAGGTATCTTTGAGTATCTTGTCGACAGAACCATCGTTTTTGTAAAGAGTCACATCTCCTAGGGTAAAGAATACATTCCTTCCTTTTTTACCTGCAGCACAGTTTTCTTTACCGGTCTT
>Ga0247841_10005993_pt1 | contig 19185 bp, 24 predicted proteins | sample LaCruzMarch2015__2_FD_192410 | JGI IMG/M metagenome (GOLD analysis project Ga0247841, IMG submission 192410) | Freshwater microbial communities from meromictic Lake La Cruz, Castile-La Mancha, Spain - LaCruzMarch2015_18m | ecosystem: Environmental > Aquatic > Freshwater > Lake | place: Spain... | reverse complement strand
TATATGATAAGGCCTCTTCGCGACTGTGACAAAAAAATTCTGATAATTGGCGGAGGAGACGGAAAATTGGCCGTAACGGCTCGTGCTATGAATCCGTCGGCAGAAATCACAGTTGTCGATATCGATGAGAAAATAGTCGAAATTTCTCAGATGTATTTTAGACAAAACATTTTTTCTAACCCCAAGATTGAGCTGATAATTGGTGATGCTCACAAATTCCTTAGGGATCGTGCTTCCACTTCTTCATCAAGATTTGACGGAGTTCTTGTTGATCTTACTGATGATCCGGTGAGGAAGGACGATGAAAATTTCGTATCCTTTTACCTCAAACTGGCTGACCTTATTCTTCGGAATCTGGCTTCTGACGGATGGGTAAGTATCCAAGCTGGGACAGATGAAGTCTGTGAATCTTTTCTGGATTATCAAGAAGAATTACAGAAGATCTTCTCGCCCTTTTTTGAACTGGTGGAAAAGTGTTCAGCTCAAATTCCAAGTTTTGAGCCGGACAAAGCTGCTTTTTTGTATTGCATGCATCCGCATCTTCGTGATTAGGGAGCAGCTAAGCCAAATATCTTTTCAGCTTGAACCGGCCGATTCGTAAGAATCGGCTTTTTTCTTTTCTCTATCTTGTGCTACAAAGTAACCAATGCTGCAGATTAATATAGAAATAAACACAGAAAAATTGTTCGACGTCTTGACAATTTTCATTATTGGTAGTATAATACAGCGTTACATTGATTTTGGTTCGATGTAGCAATTCTTTCTTTAAAAACAAATAAGGAGGTTGCGATGAGCGGTTTATTGAAGAAGTTAGCCGCTAAAATCGTGGCTGTTTCCCTTTTCTTGTCTGATATCCTTGAGAGCATAATCAAAGATATCCGCGTTGCTATCCAAATTGTACCAGGGTGTTGGACATTATATCTTATGATGCTTGCTTTGGGGATAGCCAATCTGTTCGTATTTTTTAACGGTCTTTCTGAAAAAGATCTGCTTGCTCAGATGCTAAAGTATACCTTGGTGTCGCTACTCATTTTTTCGCTTCTTGTTTTTATCGTAAAGATTTTTGAAAGAATGGCAAATGGTTCCAAGGCAATTACAGAGGACATTGCTAGGATGTACATATTCTACTGGACCCTCAGTCGGATATCCTTGCTGGTCGATGGCCTAATGATCGGGATGATTAAGAGATTTGGGATATGGCAGGAATTGTTGCTTATAATCCCACTCTTTTTTGTTATTTGTCTCTGGAACATCAGAGTTTATGACGAGTTTCTCGAAAAAGGAATCGACCTTTTCAAAGAAGAGGCGATCAAGACCGGGAAAATGAGCAAATTGGCATTGAAAAACAGAAAGACAATGTTTTGGCTCGGAAGCATTGTACTAGAGCCTGATATCGTTACTGTTTTTCTGAGAAAAAAGGTACCGGCAAAAGAAAACCTGCTAATCACCCTTCTTTCAACAATAGTTTGCATCTCTGTATGGTCAGGAGTATTTTGGCTGGGACTACAGGGATTTGAATTTCTTGATTTGTGGTAGGCCGGTGAAAATTTCAAAAATCACCGGCTTTTTTATTTGACCCAATCTCTCAGTGTGGCTATAATTAAAGTATTAGAAATAATATGGTGAATAGAAATCAGATAGAAAGACTTTTTAAGAAATACTGCAGAAACTGCAGTGCTTTTTGTTGCAAAACGAAAGAAATCACTGTATTTAAGTCCGAGTTTGATAATATACAAAAAATCGGATGGAAGGGTCTCTCCTTTCTTAATCAAGGAAAGGCAAAGAATAATTGCCCGAGTCATATAAAAAGAATAGGATTAAAAAATGGCTGCCCCTTTGTTACTGAAAATGGTTGTATATTCAATCCGAATTTCAGGCCTATAGATTGTTTAAGTTATCCTATATATCCAATTATTAAATATAAAGGAAAGAATGCTTCAATAGAATGTATGGCTGTGCACAAAAGTTGTCCAAAATATAAAACTATATCAAAAGATTCGAAGGGAATTAAAAAAATGTATAATTTTTGGAATGAGCTTATTAAAGAAACGCAAGTTGAAGATTTGAAAGAATGGTTTGGTGATAAAAAAAATTATTGGATGGATAGAAATTTAATTAAAATAAAAATACCATGATAAATAATTTGTTGTGCGAAGGAGAAATGCCGAAATATATATTTTACGCGAGCGATATTCCACATTATATCTATTACATATTTTTACCTTCGATAATTGTCACGTTTCTATTGGGATTATTTATCTACCTAAAGGACAGAAAAAATATTTCTACACGTATTTTTTTTGTATTAACCATGATAATGGTTTCTTGGATGATTTCTATGCTTGGAAACTGGGCGCAAAACGATTCCAGATTATCAGCTTTTTTTGATTCATTTAATGTTTTGGTAAGCGTTATACCAGCAGTGTTTATATATTTTATCTTAAATACATTTTATCGAAAAGGAGAGTCGGCGTATTTAAAAAATATTTTTATTTTTATACCAATACTGCCAATACTTATATTATTGCCAAGTAAATTTAATGTTGAGTCGATTGAATTAGGATGGTGCGAAACAACATCTGGAAAGCTGTATTGGTACATGGCTTTTATTTTAGTTATTTATGCTTTGTATGCATTTTTTTTGTTGTTCAAAAAAATTAAAGAATTCCAGGAGATAGAACGCAAAAAACAGGTCGGCTTGGTATTGTTCGGGTTTCTAGTGTGGACTCTTATAAGTATAGTTATGGGAGTGTTATTGCCACTTCTGAATAGGCCAACTTCAACAATTTGGGCTCCAATTTCTTGTACTTTATTTGCAGCATTCATTACTTGGTCGATTGTAAAATACAGGTTTCTTGATATAAAGTTGATGGCAACGCAGGCACTAGTAGTCTCTCTTGTACTTCTCATTGGATCTCAATTCTTTTTTATCGTATCAAATATTAACAGAGTGTTAACTGGAATAACTTTAGTATTGTCGGCTGCTTTTGGTTGGATGCTAATCGAATCAGTGAAAAGAGAAGTTCAAAGGAAAGAAGAACTCCAGATTATGTCTAATCGACTGGCGCAGGCCAATGATCAGCTCCGAAAGCTCGATAACGCTAAATCGGAATTTATCTCAATCGCATCGCACCAGTTGCGCACGCCTTTGACGGCTATTAAAGGCTTCATTTCTTTGCTTATAGAAGGATCCTACGGAAAAATGGAACCGGCCCATAGAGAAATTATGAATAAGGTATATATTAGCAATGAACGGCTGATTGCTCTCGTCGAAGACATGCTCAATTTGTCCCGAATCGAATCCGGACGAATGGAATATAGTTTTGAGAAAGTGAAAATAGAAGATGTAGCCAAAGAAGTCTATGATACTTTTGCCATCCGTTCGAAGGAGAAAGGGCTGAAACTGGAACTAAAACTTCCTGAAGCGCCTCTTCCGGAAGCTATGACGGACAGGAACAAGATCAGGGAAGTCATTTCCAATCTTGTTGACAATGCCATCAAATATACCTTGAAAGGCTGGGTGAGCATCCGGATATCCCAAAAAGACGGAAAAATAATCGTTGCCATTGTTGATACTGGCATCGGCGTGCCGAAAGACGAGCTACCATATCTTTTTGAAAAATTCTCGCGAGGAAAAGATATTTCTCGTCTCAATACCGGGGGAACGGGCCTGGGACTTCATGTCGGGAAAAGGATGATGGAAGCGCTTCATGGCGCTATAAACGTTGAATCCGAAGGGGAAGGCAAAGGCTCGACGTTCTTCATCGAAGTGCCGATTGAGATGGAGGAGGAGAACAGATAATTTGGCTAATATAAAGCTAAAATTTAGCTATTGACATAAAGCGGCATCGAGGGTAGTATTATATTCATAAAGTCTCCCGCGCCTGCTTCGGCAGTGTGCGGGATTTTGTTTTTTATGCTACAATTTTCGCATATGGAAAACAAAAGAGAAAGAATACAAATTTTTGTTGATGGCGGTAATTTTTATCATCTTGTTTTGAAAAAGCTTGGAATCGGCGAAAATGATTTTTCTTTGGATGATTTTGCTAGGTTTCTTGCAAATGGAAGAGATATTGTGAATATGGGCAAGCGTTTTTATGTCGGGACAGTAAGAGAGCAGGAGGGAAATCCAAGAAGCGTAAAAGCCATGTCAAAACAAACCAGACATTTTACTACTCTGAAGTCTGCTGGCTGGGACATAAAAACCAGCAAGCTGAGGATGAGAACGGAGAGAATCAGGATCGATAGCAGGGTTGTTAATCACGAAGAGCTGAAAAGAAAGGGCGTACATGAAATAGAGATTCGAACAACCAGGGAAAAAGGCATTGATGTGAAATTAGCGACTGATTTGGTTGTTGGAGCCGTGGATGATAGGTATGATACGGCTATCGTGGTCAGTTCGGATAGCGACTTGATACCGGCGATCGATTGGGTCAGAAAAAAACGCAACAAAAAAATAGAGTATGTGGGTTTTTCGATTATGGACAAAAAAGACAGCAGGAACAATACCAGACCTCTGCAGACGATGATAAGCTATACTGATATTCAGCGCATATTGGCTGAATCGGATATGAAAAAGTTTGTTAAAACTCAAGAAAAGCTGATATAGCTTTTCTCATTCCAAATCTACCGCCAAAAAAACATTAAGCTGGTTGATTTGGGATTTGTACGATCAGACCATGTAAATTCTAAGGGGAGTAGTCAAATTTGTAAATTGATTATTCCCTATTTTTTTGTATAATTAACTCATGATTAAAATAAATTTCAATTATAATCTTCAAAAAGACGCTTGGAGCTGGGTGCTGATTGCGAAGGACAAAAATATGTGGGGTCTGGATTGGCGCAATCAGATTGCCCAAATCCCTGACGAACTTTTAGAAAAAATTGAAAAAGTTAGTTTTTATCGCGCTCAAAAAATAGTAGAAGATTATATCACAAAAGATTTAAAAAAAGAATACAAAAACAAGGTGATAAAATTGGAAATGCAAGCCCTGGAAAAATCATGGAGAACAGTTGAAAAAAATTATTTTGAGATCCTTTCGATTATCACAAAACAACCAATTTTTACTGAAAAATTTAGCTGTTATTTTACTACCGGGCTAATGTGTCCATATAGTGAAAAAGAAAGTTGGTTCATGGTTTCGATGTGGCACAGTACTCCTTTTTCAATAACAACAATTTGCCATGAAATAATGCATTTGCAATTCTTATTTTATTATAAAAATTATTTAAAAAAGCGAGGACTAAAAAAAGATCAAATGGAAAATTTAAAAGAGTCCATGACTTTTTTGTTAAACGAACCGGAATTTGAGAATATTATTTTGTCTCAAGATGAAGGATATCCTGAACATCAGGAATTGCGAAAAAAGTTAAGAAATATTTGGTCAAAAAATAAAAACTTTCAAAATTTATTAGATGAAGCGATTTGTATTATTAAAAGAGAATAGCCATAAGATGTAATAAAATTTTGCTGTTAACAAAGAGGTTCGCAAAGGCTCGACGTTCTTCATCGAAGTGCCGATTGAGATGGAGGAGGAAAAATAGCTTAAATAAAAGCGCTGTTTATTTTATAAAAAAGTGGTTTTTAAAGGCAGTTTTTTCTTTGAAACAGCTGTTTTTTTGGTTGCTTTTTTCTCTAAAATAAGCTATAATAAAAATATGCATAATTGGTCTGTTGACACAACTGAACTGAAAAAGGATAAAAAACAATACGCTGTCTGGCGCTTGGAGCAGATGGTCAATTTTGGTTTAGGTGGAAAAAAAATTAGCAGGGAAGAGCTTAAAAAATATTGGAAAATTCTTAATCTCGACCGCAATAAGAAGAATTATCTAAAAATTATCTTATGGCCAAAACAATCCTAAGCGCAAGCCAAGCCAGGATTTTAGAAGCGATCAGTCGCGACAACAATATCTGCCAGCAGTTTTATCTGACTGGCGGAACGGCTCTTGCAGAGTATTATCTCGAGCATCGCTTGTCGGAAGATCTGGATTTTTTTTCAGAGGAAGAATTTAATATTCAGGCGATAAGCGTATTCTTTGCGAAAAATAAAAAAGCACTTGGTATAAAAAAGATTGATTTTCAAGAGAGTTTTAATCGAAACTTAATTTTTCTTTATCTGAAAGACGAAGTTATAAAAACGGAATTCACATACTTTCCATTTCCCAGGATTGAAAAGAAAATCAAGAGAAACAAGCTCTTTGTAGATAGCCTGGAAGACATTGCAGTTAACAAATTATTTACTATTTATCAGAAACCGCGTTCCAGGGATTTTATCGATCTGTATTTGATTATGAAAAAAACTGGCTGGAAAATCGAAAATTTGATCAAAAAAACCAAAGTGAAATTTGACTGGCATATCGATTATTTGCAGCTTGGCAGTCGGTTTATGCAAGCCGAAACAGTCAAGGATTATCCGCGGATGATTATAAAATTAAAAAACGAAGAATGGAAAAATTTTTTCATTGATCAAGCAAAAAATTTCAGCGGGAAAATAATTAATTAATACATCCATTGGCAATATCTGTGCTGAAGGCAAATGCTCGACTTTTTTCATCGAAGTGCCGATTGAGATGGAGGAGGAGAAATGTGAAGAGTTGAATATATGCAATAAATATGCTACAATAGCTCTATGAGCAAACAAGAAATTAAGCAAAAAATCAAAGAAGCGGTGGAAAAAGACCCGCTGAATAAAAATATCCAAAGCGTATCTCTCTTTGGCTCCTGCGTTCGCGGAGATTTCAAAGATGATAGCGATGTGGATGTTCTGATTGAATTTACGCCAGCTGCCAAGATTGGTTTTTTTAAGCTAGCTCAGATCAAAAGGCACATGGAGGGCTTCGTTAAAAGAGAGGTCGATTTGCTGACCCCGGAAGCTATAAGTAAATATTTTCGTGAGGAGGTATTAAAAGAAGCTGAAAAAGTTTATGAAAAAAGATAAAGCATATCTGGAGCACATTCTGGAAGCTATTGAAACCATCGAAGGCTATATCAGGGGTATGAATTATGAGGAATTCAAGAAAAACAAGATGGCGGTTGATGCAGTGATCAGGGAGCTGGCAGTCGTGGGAGAAGCAGCTAATAATTTGAGTCAAGAATTCATAGATAAAAATCCAAGTTTGCCATTTCGTGATGCAATTGATATGCGTAATTTTTTGATTCACGAATATTTTGGCATTAATATCCAGCTGGTTTGGGAGACTGCCAAAAATGATTTGCCAGAACTCAGGGAATTTATCAAGAAGATTGTCTAACTCTCCGGCATTTCCAGCAGAGTGCTTTTAATGTGAAAAAATAAGATAAAAAACCCTTTGAATTTGAAGCAGGGTTTTTATTTTTGCCTGATTTTGATTATATGCTAGAATAGCGGTGCAATAAAAGGCTTAAAAGATGATTGGCATATTAGAAAAAATTGATAATATCAGCAAAAAGCAGCATGACGCATCCAGCGCTCTTATTGTCAGCAATAATCACTTGGGAGATCTTATGATTTTGCTTTTGAAGCATCATAAAATTGGAAAGTGGATTCCGATCGGAGGGCACGTGGAAAGATTTGAATCTTTGGAAAGTGCTGTCATTCGCGAATTGGAAGAAGAAATCGGAACCTCGCCAATCTATTGGTTTGATAAAAATTTCAGAAACTGGTCTCCTGTTCCCGTTGTTTTCGGGGAAAAGCTGGAAGAAATTCCTTCGCCTGACAAAGGGGAAACTCATTTTCATCGTGATTTTATATACCTGGCTATTATTGATTATTGTCCGGTTGAAAATTTTACCGGGAGAATGAAGGACAGGGTGAAATGGGTAAAGCTGGAAGAAGCACTCAAGATAGATCTAAGCGAAACAACAAAAGAAACGCTTGAACTTCTGGACGATCTTAAAAAGTATAAAGATGAACTGCTTGGATAGGATTATATTGAAGTGCCGATTGAGATGGAGGAGGAAAAATAGGAGCAGTTTCATAAGGACAAGCGGGCTTTCAATTCAGCCCGTTTTATGCTATAATGGGTCTATGGATACGCTTAAAAAACGTTCACTTTTTTGGGACACGGACGAACTGGATCCCCAAAAGAACGAAAAATTTATCATCGAAAGGATACTTGATTTAGGAGACGCAGACGACTACTTTTGGGCTCTTGGCTTTTATGGCGAAGAAAAGATCAAAAAAGCCTTGCTTGAAGGAAAATCGATAACAAAAAAGTCTCTGTTTTTTTGGTGCCAATTTTTTAACTTAAACATAGAAAAATGCATAGCGAATCAATCAATTCTGAAACAAAGCGCGTTCTCGAAAAGATAGCCAAAAGCCCGATTGCGGGCGAATTTTATCTGGCCGGAGGAACCGCGCTGGCTGTCCAGCTGGGACACAGGGAATCAATTGACCTGGATTGGTTTTCGGAAAAAGAATTTTCAAATTCAAAAATAAAGGAAGAAATTTCCGGCATCGGAAATTTTGAACTTTCAAGCGAGGAAGAAGGAACTATCCATGGAACAGCCGATGATGTGAAAGTGAGCTTTTTGCGCTACCCGTACAAACTCCTTTTTCCTTTAGTTTCATTTTCTGGAATCAATCTGGCTGACGAGCGGGATATATCTGCTATGAAAATCGACGCTATCTCATCGCGGGGAAGCAAAAAAGATTTCATCGATCTCTTCTTTTTGCTTAAGAAATATCCATTGGAAGAGCTCCTGGATTTTTTTGAGAAAAAATTTCCCGATATCCGTTATAACAAGCTACATATTTTGAAAAGTTTGGCGTATTTTGAAACGGCCGAAGATGAACCGATGCCAAAAATGCTGAAAGATGCCGATTGGAAAAAAATAAAAGAAGAAATAATGACGAAAGCCAATGATTTTCTAAAAAGCCAGACGCAGTAAGTTATAAAATATCTTTTTGCAATAAACCCAAAAAATATGGAAAAAAAGAAAAACATCTTGATCACGGGCGCGGCCGGTTTTATCGGTTCTAATTTTACCCGTTTCGTGGCGGATAAATATCCGGCTTATGGCGTGATCGCGCTCGACAATCTGTCGCCCTATTCCAACCGGGAAAATATCGCCGATCTTGAAAAGGCGGGAAAAATTGTTTTTGAAAAAGCAGACATCACTGACTCGGAAAAAATGAGCGAGATTTACAAAAAACATGGCATAGATCATGTGGTTAATTTTGCGGCTGAAAGCCATAATGACCGGGCGATCATCAATCCATCTATTTTTGCCAAAACAAATGCTTTGGGCGCCCAGATAATTTTGGAAGTTTCCCGGCAGTTTAAAGTCAAGAGGCATATCCACATTTCAACGATCGAGGTCTATGGGGAGCAGGGAAAAGATGTCCCATATTTCACCGAAAAAAGCCCGCTAAATGCAAAAACTCCCTATTCTTCGGCTAAAGCGGCCGGGGATCTTTTGGTCAGAGCCTATATGCAGACCTATCGTGATATGGATATTTGCATCACGCATTGCGCCAACAATTATGGGCCGTACCAATTTCCGGAAAAGCTCATTCCGCTGGCAGTCAGCAATTTGATGCAGGGGAAAAAGATTGCGCTCTATGGAGATGGGATGCAAAGAAGGGACTGGCTCCATGTGCATGATCACTGCCGTGCTATTGATCTCATTTTGCAGATGAAAGAAAAGCCCCAGTTCGGAGAAGAGGCGGCCACCGACTCATCTAAACTGCCCATTTATGACATTTCGGCCAGAAACGAGCTGACTAACATCGAAATAGCAAAAATAATTTTGGAAGAAATGAATCTGGAATTTGACAAATGGGTGGAATTTGTCGCCGATCGGCCGAACCACGACCGGCGCTATCTGATAAACCCGGATAAGATTGAAAAACAGCTGGGTTTTGAGCCTGAAATAAATTTTGACGAAGGAATCAGAAAAACAGTGCGGTGGTATATGGAAAACAAAAAATGGTGGGAAGAAATTCTCGCGCGTTCCGAAGATCTTCAGCTGGATTGGAGCAAATAGATCATGACAAAATTTAATGATTTTATCTTGCCATAATGAAAAAATTTTCCATAACTTTTTTCGATGAGAATCAGGTTGATTTGGATAAGCTTTCAGTCAGCGCGGTTTTTTTGGTTGCGATTTCTTCCGGAGGCATGCTCGTTACAAGAAATGAGAGAGGATGGGACATCCCCGGAGGTCATCTTGAAAAAGGGGAAACTCCGTACGGTGCGCTAAAGAGAGAAGTAATGGAAGAAGTCGGAGCGCTGATAAAAAAGGCCGAACCCTACGCGATTATTTCAGAACCAGGAGCCAAAGAGGTAATGCTATTTTTTTTCACGAATAGTTTTGAGTTGGCTGATTTTTTTCCAAAACCAGACGCCTTTGAGCGCGAAGTGATTGAACCGGAAAAATTTCTGGAAAAATATTATGGCGATAAAACTTTGATGTTGCAACTTGTCGAAAAAGCCAAAAAATTAATCAAATAGTAAGATTTTTAAATCTGACGGATGATGCAGTTGGCAATAGAAATATGCTCTTGTGAGTCTGGGTGATTTGTGTTAATGTAAAGAAAATATAATCGATAAAAATCATGGATGAAAAAAAGAAAAAAGTTTTAATCGCTGAAGATGAAAAACCAATGGCTAACGCGGTAAAGCTTAAGCTGGAAAAAGAAGGCATTGAAGCAGTGATTGCGATCAATGGCCAGGAGGCAGTGGATTTCGTGAAAAAAGAGAATTTTGATCTGGTTCTTCTCGATCTCATCATGCCAGTGAAAGACGGATTTACAGCGCTTCGAGAAATAAGAGAATCTGGGATTAATGTCCCGGTCATTATCGCTTCCAACTTGAGCCAGGGGGAAGATATTGAAAAAGCCAAGAAATTGGGAGCGATTGAATATTTTGTGAAGTCAGACACTCCCATCAGTGAAGTCGTAGGCAAAGTAAAAAAAGCCTTGAGTCTTTCCGAATAATAAAAAATAAAAAATCACCCTGTTGAATACGCCTACAGCGTAAATCGTTTTAGCGATTTATTCAACAGGGTAAAAAAAATATGTCCGACGAAGCAGAAGAAATACTAGATCTTTTAATCAAGGAAAAATACATTTCGGAAAAGGAACTCAAGAAAGCCGAAAAAGCGGCCGAAAAAACACAGACTCCTCTCTTGAATTATCTCATTGAAAATAATTATCTTAACATGGATCTGATCGGACAGGCGATTGCCGAGCATTTCGGCGTTCCTTATGTCGATCTTAATACCAACCAGCCGACTGCCGAACAGGTGCTAATGATACCGGAAAAAATTGCCAAAGGCCTTAACGCAGTGCTTTATAGCTCAAATGATGAAGAAATAGTGATTGTTTCCGATCATCCGCTTAACCCTCAGATACAGGCTCTTTTGAGACCCCTGTTTCCGAATAAAAATATCAAAACGGCCTATTCCTTGAATGTCGATATCGGAAAGGCCTTTTCTTATTATAAGCTGAAGCTTTCTTCTCGTTTCGAAAATATAATCAGTCTGGAAAAGAAAGTTGCTCCGGAAATGATGGCGGAAGTCATCAAGGACGCGTTCGATCTTAATGCTTCGGATATACATTTCGAGCCCCGCGGGGAAGAAGTTTTCATCCGATTCCGCATAGACGGAATCCTCCATGAGGTCGGACAGATTTCCAGCCAGTATTATGACAATATCATCAATTATATGAAAGTTCTGGCTTCTCTCCGGATCGACGAGCATCGGGCGGCTCAGGATGGAGCAATCCGATTTACTAATGGAGACATCAATGTGGACATCAGGCTTTCGATTGTTCCGGTAGTGGCCGGAGAAAAATCTGTTCTTCGCATCCTTTCTCGCCATATCGGAGATTTAAGCATCGATAACCTGGGGCTTTCGGGAGAAGACCAGAAAATATTTGAAGCTGCCATTGCAAAGCCTTTCGGAATGATCGTGGTTAGCGGTCCGACAGGTAGCGGGAAAACCACCACTCTTTATACACTGGTCAAGAAAATAAGCAATCCGGAAATAAATATAACTTCTATCGAAGACCCGGTTGAATACATGATTGATGGAGCCAATCAGATCCAGGTAAATTTGGCAGCGGGCGTAACTTTTGCCAAAGGGCTTCGCTCGATTGTCCGCCAAGATCCGGATGTAATTTTGGTCGGAGAAATAAGAGACAGGGAGACAGCTGAGATTTCGGTCAATGCGGCGCTTACCGGCCATCTTCTTTTTTCCACATTCCATGCCAATAATGCCGCTACTACTTTTTTGCGCCTGGCCGATATGGGAATCGAGCGCTATCTCCTCGCTTCCACGCTAGACCTGGTCGTTTCCCAGAGGCTTCTGCGTCGGATCTGTGAAAAATGCCGCTACAGCCTCCCGGTTTCTGAAGCTTATCTTTCTAAATTTCCAGCCGATTTTGCCGGATATATCAAAAAAAACCCGACTATCTATCAGGGAAAAGGATGTCCATCCTGCAAGGGGACGGGATATAAGGGAAGAATAGCCGCTTTTGAAATGATCAGAGTAACTCCGGAAATCCAGGGGCTTATCCTTAGTAATGCGACTTCCCGTGAAATTTGGGAAACGGCTAAAAAACAAGGATCGCGATCTCTTTTTGAAGATGCCAGCGACAAGGCAAAGATGGGAACCACTACTTTCGATGAAGTTTTCCGCGTCGCTCCGCCTGCGAGTTAAAAATAAAATCCCGGACTTGCTCGTCTTGCTAGCCGATAGATAGATTGGTGCGTAGAGCATTGTGAGTGCGGGTAAAAAATATGGATTCTAATAAAATTGAAAATAAAAACAAAAAAGTCCGGCTGTGGCTAGCTCCCATAATCCACTTCGGCCTCAAAAGTAAGGCCTTTGAATTTCTTGAAAGCCTGTCGTATTTTCTTACTTCCGGAATGTCAATTTTAGAAGCGCTTAACTCTCTCTATGAAGAAACGGGATCCTGGAGGATGCGAAGAGTGATCGGGAGGATTCTTGATGATATTGAAAGTGGCATGTCTCTTTCCCAGTCTTTTGAAAAACAAGGCTTTTTCAGCGGGAGTGTCATTGAAATTATCCGTTCGGGAGAACTATCCGGAAAATTGGCGGATAACTTGAAATTGATCATTATTCTCAACGATGAAGACAATAAATTGAAAGCCAGGCTCAGTTCTTCTCTTTTGTATGGAACGATAATAATCGTTATCACCATCGTTGTGGGTGTTGGGACGGCTTGGTTCGTGCTTCCTAACATCGCTTCGGTTTATTCTGAAATCGGAGCCGATCTTCCTTATCTCACCCGGGTTCTTATCAGCTTCGGCAATTTTATGGTTAATTTTGGCTATGTTGTCGTACCTTTATTTTTTATCACATTGGTTATAATCTTTTATTTTCTTTTCAGTTTTCCAAAAACCAAGTTTGTCGGCCATCTTTTTCTTTTTCATCTGCCAATGGTGAATCGGCTGATAAAGGAAAGCGAGATAACCCGATTTGGTTATCTCTTGGGGCGAATTACGGAAACAGGCATGCCGATCAACAAGGCTTTTGAAATAATGCCCGGAACGACTACCTTTAACAATTATAAGAAGCTATACCGTTATCTGGGAGAAAAAATCCTGGAAGGCATACCTATTTCAGATGCTCTTAAAAGCTACAAAAAAACGCGGAAACTTATTCCGGCCAGCGTCCTTTTGATGATCTCTTCCGCAGAAAAATCCGGCAAGCTTTCTGAAACCTTTATCCGGATAAGCGAGCTTTATGGAGCCAGGCTTGAAAATACTTCAAGGAACTTGCCGGTCATCATCGAGCCGATCTTGCTCCTTTTGGTAGGTATCGGAGTGGCGCTTTTTGTCCTGGCCACCATGATGCCGATTTATAATCTGACCAATATCATAAAATGATAAAAAACTTATTGGTTTCCAAAAAATCAGGAATTTCTTTGATAGAGGTTCTGGCCGTTATCGCTATTATCGGGATTCTAACCAGTGTCTCGATCCCAGCTTATTTTTATCTCAAAAAAAGCAATGATTTTAATCTGGCTGTCTGGCAGACAGCTAACTCTGTCCGCATGGCACAAATGAAAGCCAAATCAGGAGAAGGCGATAGCGCTTGGGGAATAAACGTGGCGACGGGAAAAGTTACTATTTTCAAAGGAACAAGCTTTTCCGGAAGGGATGCGTCATTTGATGAAACAGCCAAAATTTCCGGAGTATCCGGAACAGCCGGATCTAATCCGGTCATTTTCACGAAAGTTGCCGGCTTTCCTCAAAGTCCGGCATCGATAACCTTAAACAGCGACTCCGATAGCCGCTCCATCAATATAAATGAAAAAGGCATTGTCAGTTATTAGAAAAACAAAAAAAGGAATTTCAATCGCGGAAGCGGTCATTGCCGCCTCAGTTTTTTCCATAGTGGCAACATCTGTCATAACCGGAATATATTCCGCGCATAAGAACATAATTTCTTCCGGGATCAAGAAAAAAGCCGTCTTTCTTTCCCAGGAAGGTCTGGAGGCAGCAAGAAACATCCGTGATGCTGATTTTGCTCGACTGGCTGATGGAACGCACGGAATAAGCCGGGCTGGAGCTGCCTGGGATTTTTCAGGATCAAGCGATGAGACAGACAGCATTTTTTCCCGTTCCGTCCAAATTTCTTCGGTTGACACAAATACTAAATTGGCTATCTCGAATGTCCAGTGGCATGAAGGAACGGCTTTGAAAACTGTTTCGCTATCAGAGTATTTGACTAATTGGCGGATAGCCAAAGGCGGATGGAACAATCCAAGTATTGGAGAATGTCTTGATTTTTCTGGAAATAGCGATGGTTTAAAAGTTCAGGTGAGTGGAAATTATGCTTATGCTATTGCTGCCAATTCTTCTGATAGTTTTCGTACGGTTGATATTTCTAATCCTAGCAATGTTTCTCTTTTAGTCTCATTTTCGCTTTCATCCCAATCTAATCCTTCTGATTTAGCAGTTTCGGGAAATTATGCTTATGTTGCTTCAGCTCATAATAGTGAAGAATTGCAGGTTGTGGATATTAGCAATCATTCCTCGCCTTCAAAAGTCGGAATATATAGTGCATCCGGAAACGCAGATGGAAGAGGAATTTTTGTTTCTGGATCAACTGCTTATTTATCCAGAGCATCAAGTAGTGATGATGAGATTTATACTATTAATATTTCTAATCCCAGCTCTCCATCTTCGCGCGATTCTCTAAATCTTAGCGCTGCAGGAAATGATATAGTAAAAATTGGTAATTATGCTTACGTGGCTTCGGATGCGAATGCAGCTGAGATAAAGATTATAAACGTTGCTGATGCGGGAAATATAAGCAATGCCGGGTCATATGACCTGGCCGGAAGCGATGATGTGCTCTCGGTCACTGGATTTGGCAGTACATTGCTAGTTGGAAGAAGCAATGGATTTTTGTATATTTTTGATATTTCCAATCCGACTTCTCCGGTTCTTCGCGGGCAATTTGATGCCGGAGGATCAGTCAATGACATGGCGCTTGGAAAAGATAATGCTTCTGTATTTTTGGCTACCAGTGCCGGAACAAAAGAACTTCAGGTGGTTAATATTCTAGATACGGCTAATCCTACTCTTCTGGGAAGTCTAAATATGAGTGGAAATCTTAATGGTGTAGCTTATAATCTGGATCTTGATGCAACTTTTACGACAGGAGCTTCAAACACTGAAGAGTTTTGTAGCGTCATTCCTTAGAAAAATATGAAAAAAATGGATAGAAAAAAAATGAAAGGCGTAACTCTCGTAGAGCTTATTATTTATGCCGCCATTATGGCGATAATACTCGGAAGCGTTTCTTCTTTCATTTATGCTAACAACAAGCTGAAAGATCGCAATCAGGCCATAAATGAAACCGATCATTCAGCTTCTGAGATTATGGAAATCATCACTCAATCAGTCAGAAATTCTGTGTTGATCAATTCTCCGGCCATTGGATTCGGCGCTTCGTCTCTCTCAGTCAATACCGATACAGCGGGGAATAATCCGACTATTTTTGACCTTTCCGGAGGAAAAATAAGGATCAAAGAAGGAAATGCCACAGTTGTAAATTTAAATAACGATAAGATTACGCTATCCAATTTGGCTTTCAAAAATTTGGGAACAGCCGGTGGAAAAAGTAGTATTAGTGTTAAATTTGATGCAAGCTATGTGAACACCGGAAGAGCCGGCGGGTTTGAATATGTAAAAACATTTTATGGATCAGCAAGTCTGCGCTAGAAAAAATAAAAAAGGCTATGTGATTCTTTACGCGGTGATAATTTTGACAGCGGTGGTTTTGGCTGTTGTCACTTATTCTGCCGGACTGGCTATGTTTTCAGCCAGAAGCAGTGCTGATCTTAGAAAGTCATCTCAGGCTGAATTTTTGGCCGATACTTGCGCGGAAACGGCGCTGCAAAAAATATGGGATGATAATAATTATACCGGATCAGGAAATCAAAATAGCCTTTTTGGAGGATCCTGTTCTTATCAAGTAACCAATACCGGAGGAAGCAATCGGGAAATCCGTTCCACTGGAATTTATGGAAATATGACCAAAAAAGTGAAAATTTCAGCTGTAATTTCCGGCGGACTTGTAAGCGCTAGTCCCTGGCGGGAAGTGGCCGATTTCTAATAGTAAAATAATTGCCGGACATTAAAAAAAATATAAATCAATGCTATAATTAATTATATGGATGAAAAAAATAACAATCACGAAAAACTAAAAAAAGAATTAGATGAGTGCAAGAGAGAAGGGGAACTTTTCCGCAACCTTTATATGTCTTCGAGCGATGCCATAATGACGATTGAACCGCCAGACTGGAGGTTCGCTTCTGGCAATCCGGCGGCCATAAAAATGTTTGGAGCGAAAGATGAAAGAGCGTTTACTTCTCTTGGTCCTTGGGACGTTGCGCCGGAAATCCAACCGGACGGGCAGAAATCAGGAGATAAGTCAAAAAAAATGATTGAAAAAGCTTTTGTCGAAGGTTCCAATTTTTTCGAATGGACTCACAAAAAAATAGGCGGAGAAGAATTTCCTACAACTGTTTTGCTTAGTAAAGTTAAGACTGGAGACAAAGATATTTTACAAGCCACTGTCCGGAATATATCAGATCAGAAAGAAACAGAAAAAAAACTTAAGGAAAAAATGGATGATTTGGAAAAAACTAACAAAATTATGACTGGGCGAGAGCTGAAAATGATCGAGTTAAAAAAAGAAATAGAGGATTTAAAAAATAAGTTAAGTTCTAAAAAATAAACCCCCAAACCCACGGACTTACCTGCTTCGTCGGCAGGCGCATGGAGCATTGTGGGTGTGGGGGTAAAAAAATATATGGCTAAAAAAATATATGGGGTGGATCTGGATCAAAAGGTAGCTCCGCTTATAGCCCGCGATGCCGTGATAGAATGCTTCAGGCAGGCTCACTGCGTCGATTCGGGCATAGCTGCTGATGATGAAAATATGAACCAGATTTATATCTCGGCAGTCATAAAAAAAGCTTTTCTGGATAGTGGAGGCGATTTTGACAACCCCACGAAAGAATCAATAAAAAAGGCCATTGAAAACCTGGCAGAATTTGCTAAAAATTTCCGCGATCCGGAAATAGTGAAGAAACACTATGATCAAATCATGAAAATTATAGAAAAAATATCCTGATTATGAAAAAAATAAGGACAAAACTGCTTCTCTCTTTTCTAGTCATGACTATTCCCGCGGTGATAATGGGGCTAGCTTTTTTTGTTGAAATCAACGTAATTGCACCGTCGCTGACCCGAGATATCCCTGAAAATATAGAAGAGTTATCAAAAAATTCCCACCTGGACAGCATTGCCCAATTTATCCGCTATTATGACGAGGTTCTCACGCAATCAGCCAGGAATTATGCTTTCACGGGAGATGAAAAATGGAAAAAAACATATGAAGAAGTGGCTCCAAAGCTAGATGAAAATATAAAAGAAGCCATGATTTTAGGAGATGAAACTGAAAAGAAGTTTTTTTCTGATGTTGATGCGGCCAATGTGGCTCTCGTGGAAATGGAAGGAGGCGCCATATCGCTTGTCGGAGAAGACAAAAAAGATGAGGCGGTTGGAATTTTGGAAAGCGATGAATATTGGAAGCAGAAAGAAATCTATAAAAACGGGCTGGTAAAATATGTTGAAAAAAGAGGTTATCAATATGACCAGTCCCTTTCTTCGTCAACCAAGGTGCTCGAAGCATCAACCGGAAAATTTGGAGATTTTTTGAAAAGAGGACAAATCTACGTCATTATATTTTTAGCCAGTGTTTTTCTGCTGGCGGTTTTTTTGACCATATTGGCCACCTACATCATTGTTCGACCGATAGAAGCCTTGAAAAAAGCTTCCGAAAAAATTTCCAGCGGAAATTTTGATCAAAAAATAGAAACTAAATCAAAAGATGAGATAGGAAGCCTAGCGGAATCTTTTAATAAGATGGTTGTTGAAATTAAGGAATCCAAAGCTAATATAGAAAAGAGGGTGGCCGAAAGAACGGTTGAACTGGAAAAGCTGAATAAATTTATGGTAGGGCGGGAACTAAAAATGAAAGAGCTGAAAGAAGAAATAGAAAAACTTGAAAATTCCAAAGAAAAAAGTTAATTCTAGAATTAAAAAATAGAAATGAAAATCAGGAATAAAATCAGTCTTACCTTTAGCGTAATGATATTTTTTGTCAGTGCTTCTTTGCTGACATTTTTTTCGTATCAGGCAATTATTTCAACGCTTGAAATGAATGAGATGCACATAACTGTCATTGCTGATATCCAAAAAGCGAGACTGAAAGAAATAATTGCCAATTATAAGCAGGAATTTGAACTGACGGCCAATCGGACAGGCATAATCGATGCCCTAAATTCCTATGACAGCAGTCCCAACGAAAACGACAAACAATTGCTTTTGGTCAGACTGCAGGATGCCAAAAATTCTTCACAGAACTTTGAATCTCTATATATCCTGGATAAGAACGGAAAGGCTATTGTCCAGACAGAAAATAATGCCGATTTGAGTTTATATTATGAGCATGAAGAGCATAGTGCGGATGAAGTTCAAAAATCTATCCTTGAAATTGGATTCGGCCAAGACGAAGAAAGATATCTGGTTATGCACGGACCGATTAAAAAAGGCGATGCGGTTTTGGGTGATATGGTTATCATTGCTAAAACAGACATAATTTTGAATGTGGCAGAAGATTTTACCGGGCTGGGGCAGACAGGCGAGGTTACCATT
>Ga0247841_10005992_pt1 | contig 19186 bp, 22 predicted proteins | sample LaCruzMarch2015__2_FD_192410 | JGI IMG/M metagenome (GOLD analysis project Ga0247841, IMG submission 192410) | Freshwater microbial communities from meromictic Lake La Cruz, Castile-La Mancha, Spain - LaCruzMarch2015_18m | ecosystem: Environmental > Aquatic > Freshwater > Lake | place: Spain... | reverse complement strand
TTTCCAATCCTTTGGATTCCTCGCAAAGCGTTTTCCCGTAGCTTCTGCTCACTGCTTCCAAACGCTTTGATCAGTGCCCCGATGATGGCGTCGTCGCCAATCTCAAGAACCGCTTTTTTGGCAGCCAGTGTGACCTTGTCACTGCTATCGGCAAGCGCGCTGATCAGCAGGTCATAGGTTCGCGGATCTTGCCGGGCCACAATCAAGTCGATCGCGGCAAGTCGGGCTCTTTCGGACGGGTTTTCCAACCGCTGCCTCACAACGGCTGGAAGGGTGTTGGGCACGGGCGCCGTAGCGACGGCCCGATGGCCGGCGCTGCCGGTCCCGGAGACCCAGCCATAAGCGCTGGAGCCGACCCACCAACCTCCCCAAACGAGGAGACAGAGGAAAGCCAGTTCCAAAAAGAACACTGGCGCTCCCACCCAACTGTGGTTGTACAACCACACATGCGAACTTCTTACTCCACTCCACATAGCTCCACTCCTTCGAAGAAAGGTACGCGATTTGGCAAGCAGAGGACACCCCTCTGCTCAACTTCAAACCATATCCCTATCATAGCATATATACGTGTCCTTGTCAAGCATAATTGCTTTTAATTTACAAATGTAATATGCTTTATTAAGTTAACAAATTTTGCACCTTTCAGCCCTATAAGGAGGGATACCGATGGCTGAGCAATGCGTAGTCCGATTCTCGGAGGATATGCTGAGCAAGCGTTTTGAAGAGTTTCTTTCGCGACTCCAGGATCGCGGATGCCCGCCGACTTTGCTCGACATGTTTATGTTCCAGAGGATGATGATCATGAACAAAGTCGTGGGAATGGAGTTTCTGGGAGAGGAATCTCCCTTCATCCCTGTTATTCCGCTGATGTTCCAAAAGATTCCCTCGCTAATGGGAATGGTGGATATTGGCGGAAAAAGGGGGGTGGTGAGAGACTACGACCCTATCTACACCGACGAGGTGTCCAGCACAAAATTTCCATACTTCATGCTGGGGGTTGAACCAGGACGAACAACCGAAGGAATACCGGCAGATTCTGCCAGAGAGGGTTTTCGGCAGGCAAGGCGAACGCCCCTGTCTGTAGCAGAGGCTATCTCGCTCGCCATCTGCACCGAGGTGCTGGGAGTTTTCTCGGTTGGGGCGCTGGGATCGCGAAACGCTTGCAGTAAGACTCCGTGTATTTCGGTGGATTCGTCGACAAAAGTGCCGGAGCTCCTTAGCTGCCACCTGAGCTCGGTGGTCAGGCCCGGTTTGGCTTTCCCTTCGTGCGCAGAAAGAGTCTGCTATCTTTAGGCAGGCTGTTGTTGAGGGTAGTTCTTTTTTTGGACGCCCTTTTTTGTTTCTTTAAAAAAATGTATAATGGGGTAATATATCTGCGTTTTAAAAATCATGAAAATAAAAATTCCTGTAGAAATTTCTGCAAGGCATATTCATTTGTGCCAAAAAGATTTGGAATCGCTTTTTGGTTTGGGCCACGAGTTAAAAAAAATAAAGCAATTGGGCCAGCCCTCTGATTTTGCGGCACAAGAAACTATAAGTATTAAAAACGGGAGTAAAATTTTAGAGAATATCAGAGTTGTTGGGCCATTGAGAGAAAAAACGCAAATTGAACTTAGCGGGACAGACGCTTTTTATTTGGAAATAAATCCTCCAATAAGACTGTCTGGCGATTTAAAAAATTCTGCGGGCGCTGTTTTAATTGGTCCGGCCGGAGAAATAAAGTTAGATGAGGGAATTATTGTGGCACAAAGGCATATTCATTGTGCGACAGATGAAGCAAAAAAATTTGGTCTGAAAAATGGAGAAGAGGTTTCTGTAGAAATTCAAGGCGAAAGGCCGGTTACTTTCCATAATGTTAAAATCAGATTAAAAGATAATTATAAGCTGTGCCTGCACCTGGACACAGACGAAGGTAATGCCGCAGGAATAAACAAAACAGGACAAGGTCTAATAATAAAGAAATTTAGTTTTTTATGATTTTAGTTTTAAATTGCGGAAGCCAGTCTATAAAGTGGAAGATTTTCAGCCCAAAATTTAAAGTTTTAAAAGAGGGAAGGCGTGAGGTTTTAAATTCTGCTGATTTGGAAAAGGCGCTGGAAGAAGAAATAAGCAAATTAAAAGATTTTGAAATTACTTTAATAGGCCACCGTGTTGTGCATGGCGGGCAAAAATTTAAAGAACCCACAAAACTAACAGCAGATACTGTAGCAGAATTGGAAAGTTTGAGCAATCTTGCGCCATTGCATAATCCTTATAATATTTTGGGAATTAAAACTTGCGCCAGGTTTTTTGATACAGTTCCTCAATTTGCGGTCTTTGATACAGAGTTTTTTGCCAACTTGCCCGAAAAGGCATACACCTATGCGCTTTCTGAAAACATTAACGCAGATTTCGGTTTTAGAAAATATGGGTTTCAAGGAACCTCTCACCAATTTGTTGCCAAAAAAGCCTGTCTCATGGCAAAAAGGCAATTTAATAAGTCAAAAATTATAACCTGTCATTTAGGCGGAGGTGCAAGCATTACGGCAATTAAAAACGGTAAGGCAATTGATACCTCAATGGGCTTTACACCCTTGGACGGCTTGGTAATGATGACTCGGTCAGGCGCCATTGATCCGGGTATTGTGCTGGCTTTGGCTGAAAAATTGGGCGCAGAAAAAACAAAAGAAATTTTAAATAAAAAATCCGGGCTAAAAGGCATATCAGGGGCAAACAATATGCTTGAGGTGCTTGGCATGCTAAAATCCGCTCCGCCGGCTGGCGGAGAAAAAGCAAAATTGGCCTTTGATATTTTTGTTTATTCAATACAAAAATATATAGGATCATATTATGCCATTTTGGGCGGGTGCGACTTGTTGGTTTTTACCGGGGCAATTGGAGCTGGAGATCCAAAAACAAGAGATTCTGTTTGTAAAAATTTGGATATTTTAAAAAAGCCTGCCTCGCGTCAAGGCGGGACAAAAATTTTAGCAATTGAAACAGACGAGGAGCTGGCAATTGCCGAAAAAATTATTTAAAATTTAAAAAATATGGAAAAAGCTGAAAAAAATATATTGTGGTTCAACGAGGTTGGCATGGTTGATGTTCCGCTGGTTGGAGGCAAAAATGCCTCGCTTGGCGAAATGTATGTTAATTTAACTTCAAAAGGTGTAAATGTGCCTTTTGGGTTTGCATTAACATCGGATTTTTATTGGAAATTTATAAAAGCAAATCAATTGGACAAAAGCTTGGCAGAAATTTTTAAAGGTTTAGATGTTAAAAATTTACAGTCCGTAAGAGCTGTTGGAAAAGAGGCAAGAGAAAAAATTGCAACTGCAAGTTTTCCCGAAGAATTGCAAAAAGACCTATTTGACGCTTATACAAAATTGTCTCAAAAATATAATGTTGCAGAAACGGACGTTGCGGTAAGAACTTCGGGCGTTGCAGAAGATAATCCAGATGCTTCTTTTGCCGGGCAATTTGAAACATATTTAAATATTACAGGTAAAGAAGCCTTGTTGGAGGCTGTTAAAAATTGTGTTGTTTCTTTTTTTACAGACCGGGCTATTATTTACAGAGAGCAAGTAAAAGTTGACCATTTGTCTGTTGCTTTGTCTGTTGGGGTGCAAAAAATGGTGCGCTCAGACATGGGATCTGCCGGAGTTATATTTTCTTGCGACACAGAATCAGGTTTTGGAGATGTTGTTCTAATAAATGCAAGTTTAGGTCTTGGCGAGAATATTGTTAAGGGCAGGGTTGACCCTGACCAATTTTATGTTTTTGAAACAACTTTAAAAAAAGGATTTAAACCCATTATAGAAAAGCGTCTTGGCACAAAATTACTTAAACTAACTTATACTAAAAATTTAAAAAAGCCGACAAAGGATGTTGCTACAACAAAAAAAGAAAGAGAAAATTTTTGCATAAGCGATGCAGACGTTCTTGCTCTGGCAAAATGGTCCATGATAATTGAAGATCATTACAAAAAATCAATGGATATGGAGTTTGCAAAGGACGGAATTACCGGAGAGTTGTTTATTGTTCAGGCAAGACCCGAAACAGTGCAAAGCAAAAAAAATCTGAAAGTTTTGGAAAACTATGTGCTTAATTCTAAGTCGGTAAAAGTGCTCGCAAAAGGAATGAGCGTAGGAAGCAAAATTGGGCAAGGGCAGGCAAAAATTATAATGTCTGTAAAAGATATTGAAAAATTTAAAGCGGGTGAAGTTTTGGTTACAGATATGACAGATCCGGATTGGGTGCCGGCAATGAAAATTGCAAAAGCAATTGTAACAAATAGGGGCGGAAGAACTTGCCACGCAGCTATTGTGGGCAGGGAGTTGGGCGTCCCAACAGTTGTAGGAACGGGAGACGGCACGAAAGCAATAAAATCGGGGCAAGATATTACAATTGATTGTTCGCAGGGCGAAGACGGCTGGGTTTTGGAAGGCATAGTTCCGTTTGAAATTAAAAAAACAGATATTTCAAATATTGCCAAAACCAAAACAAAAATTTTAATGAATGTGGGCGAACCATCAAATGCGTTTAATTTAAGCTTTATTCCAAATGACGGAGTTGGTTTGGCTAGAGAAGAATTTATTATTATAAACTCGGTTAAAGTCCATCCAAATGCTTTGATAAATTATAAAACGCTAAAGCCGGCGTTAAAGAAAAAAATTGACGTAGCAACTTTGGGATATAATGATAAAGCTCAGTTCTATGTTGATAAATTAGCCGAGGGTATTGGCACAATTGGCTCGGCATTTTATCCAAAGCCTGTGATTGTGCGGTTTTCGGATTTTAAAACAAATGAATATCGGAGTTTGCTTGGCGGAGAACTTTACGAGCCAGAAGAGGAAAACCCAATGATTGGTTTTCGCGGAGCTTCAAGGTATTATGATAAAAAATTTAAGGATGCGTTTGTGCTGGAGTGTAAAGCAATGAACAAAGTGCGGGGGGAATTTGGTTTAGACAATGTAATTCCAATGGTTCCATTTTGCAGAACTTTAGATGAAGGCAGAAAAGTTGTTGAAATTATAAGAGCAAATGGCATTAAAGGAAAAATTTACGTTATGTGCGAAATTCCAGCCAACGTTATTTTGGCAGAACAGTTTTTGGAAATTTTTGACGGATTCTCTATTGGATCTAATGATTTAACACAATTGGCTTTGGGTTTGGACAGGGATAACGCAGAATTGTCTTCAATTGGCAACGAAAAAAATGAGGCAGTAAAAGAGCTTATTGAAGAAGCTATAAGAGTGTGCCAAAATAATGGAAAGTATATTGGCATATGCGGAGACGCACCTTCGACATTCGCTGATTTCGCTAAATTCCTGGTAGACCAAGGGATAGAATCAATCTCACTATCGCCAGACGCAGTTCTTAAGACTAAAATTTTAGTGGCAGAACATGAGAGCAAAAGAGATAAAAAATAGTATAGATTTGTTTGATTCCCTTTTGGAGAATAAGTCGATTTATGTTGAGCTTAAAACAGAGTTTATTTCTAATGTTAGAGGCTTGATATTTGATAAATACAAGACGCTCAAAAATTTTAATAGTTTATTTTTAGGAATAGACTATCCAAATCTTAAACATGAGTTTAATCAAGCGAATTATCATAACTTTGTCAGATGGCTAAAAATAATAAAGGATTTTGAAATTGATAGAGAAGAGCTTTTTGAAAATGTAAAAGGATTTAGGGTTAGCGGTTCACATAGTAGAAATTCTGTATTTTTGAATAGAAATATTAAAATTGACGAAAAATTCGTTGAAGGATATGCTTTGTATATTGCGGAAGGCGATACGGGCTTAAGCGGAAAGGCAATTCCTAAAAAGCTGAGATTTACAAACGCGAACATAGAAGTCATAAAATTTTTCATTGACTGGATAAAGATATTTTTTCCTGATAATTATTTTTATCTAAATGTAATTTTACCACCAAATTTATCTGTAGAAAATAATTTTTCAGAAATTATTAGTAAAAAATTGGGAATAGAAATTGGTGATGTCAAAATTAAACACGGAAAGTATAACAAGAAAATAAAATATAAGGTTTGTCTTGGTAGCGCGATAATAATTGATTTGTTACTGTCTTTAGATAAGCTGGTAAAGGGATTGTGCGCAAAAGATAAATCCTTAGCAGTAGGCTATATAAAAGGTATAATGGCTGGCGAGGGAACAGTTTATTTTAATAAAAGCAGGTATGTGCGGATTGAGATGAAAAACGAAAAAGAGATAAAATATGTTTATAGTTTGCTGAAAAGATTAAAATATGATTGCAAAGTTTCATTCAGGAAAGAACGATTGGGAATGTGCAGCATTTTCATCGGCGCAAAACAATTAGAAAAGTTTTATAATGAAATAGGATTTGGTTCGGAAAACGAAAGAAATGAGCTTTTAAAACTAGCCGTGGAGAAGCAATTAAAAGTTAATCAATACATTTAAAATATGCGAGAAAGAGAATCACAAGTAGAAGGAAATTTGTTAGACCGTGAAACTCCGCTTACGATTGAAGAAATAGCAAGCGCGAGATCTGAAAATTTTGAAATATCGTCTTACGGGGGACAAAAATACAGGTTTGGCGATACAGAAATTTCGATTTTAAGGGAATTTATCGATAAGGATAAAATTAAAAATGACGATCACAAAAATCAAATTTTGGATGTTTTGAAAAGTAGAAAACAGGGCGAAATTGGACACTATAAAACATTATTGGTAAACGTGCTTGCCGAACAGGCTAGAATCGCCAGAAAATTCGGCACTCCAGCAGAAGGATTGTATCAGTCAATGAAGCTGGATTATGGATATAGATTTGGCGACGCAAAAGATCTTATGGGTAGTTTCGGCGATATTTATGCGTTACAATTGGTAAAACATATTGAAACACTCAAAAAATTAGGAGCCAACGAAGATGAGATAGCCATTGAGCTTGCCGGACATGTTTTTCATGAAGCTGTTCATCAAGGAGAAAATGGACTTAACGGAGCACTTTTAAATGGCGGGAGAGCTCTTGGAGAAGTTACTTATATCACAAGTCAGTTGGCATATTATTTGGAAAAAGGGTATCAAGGGCCAAAAAGTTATGATAGTAGTTTTTCAAAGAGAGGAATTAAAAAGATTCAAGACGGAGAAGCATCTATTTCTGATCACGATGTAGCGACTTCCGTTTCCCACGAATTGTTGTTAACTCAATTAAGAGCAAATTATCCAGAAATTGCCGAGGGGATAAAAACAGAATCTTCGTTTGATGCTTGCGAGGAAATCGTTGCAAAAATTTCGGCTGGACAAAGAGATCAGTTAATCGCATGTCTTAAGCGGGCAATTTTAGAATCAACCAGCGAAGAAAAATTTAAGGAAGTTGTGGAAAAATTGAAGAAAAATAATAGTAAAAATAAATAACGGTAAATAATATGTACGATATTATAACTTTTGGTTAAGTGGCGTAGGATTTGATATATGTTAACTTAAAGATATCGATAAAAATATGGTTAAAATTATTTTAATTGCCACTGACACTAAAAAGAAAAGTTTGGTTTTTGTAGATGAAAATTTGAAAATTTATTCTCTGCAAGAAGCTGTTTTAGCTGCACAAAAAGGAATATTTAAAAACGTTTATACGGTAAATCGGTCGGGTAATATTTATTTGCGCTCAACGCCAAGCACTCCATCCACAGAAAAATTAGATAGAATTTCTATTTCTTCCTACAAATTATTTTATTCCTTAAATGATATTACAAAGATTTTGTCTATTCCTGCACTTAAAAATTATTGGCAAAAATATCAAGAGAATTTATTAAGAGAAACTCAAGAAAAATTAAATGCCTGCATAATTATTGAAGGACGCCCGCGAATAGCCAAAACTACTGCCCAGTATAAATTAACAACTAATAATGATATAATTTTTACTTCGGCTAAAAAATTCGATGTCGATCCTTATCTTTTAGGAGCTATACTTATTGACGAGATAGCACGAGCAGGCGCGACAGAAGATATAACAGACATGTTATCTATTTATTTTGTTGGAAGAAACACCTCTATCGGCATCGGCCAAGTGACAACAGATGTTGCTAAAAATTTAATTGTTTATGGCTATTATAACCCCGATCCAAATAAATTCTCTTCTAAAGAAAAGATTAAAAAAATAACCCGCAGAGAAATATATGAATATTTAAAACAGCCACAACATAATATTTTTTTTGTAGGAGCTCATGTGCGCTCACTAATTGATACGTGGAAAAGATTCATAGATTTAAATGAAAATTCAGAAGTTCTTGCGTCTTTATATTCTATGAAAAAAGATCCTCACAGCAATCCCAAGCCAAATAATCGTGGTTTGCAGATAGTAAATGAATTTTATAATTTAGCAAAAGAATGGTTAAAATGAAGCTTATGAAATTATTTTACAAAATTTTGGTTATTTCTAGTGTAATTATATCTTCAACTATTATTTTATTTATTTTATTTTTTACATGGAAAATACCCTTTAATAACGTACGTTTAATGACATTCCAGTATGATTTTAATAGATCTACTAATAAATTAAATCCAAGTCAATCAAACTTGATAGCAGAAGCTGCAGAGGTGAGCAATCGGGCAAATGGTAATCAATGCGAATTCTTGGTCGGTCAATTTAGGTCGAGTGCATTATCTAAAGAAGAAATAGAAAAAATTTATCCGTATGACTTTTTTACAGCAGGAGTTTATTTTTTTGATAACAATAAAGAGGAAGATTATGGTACACCATGGCGTAACTGGAAAGAAAGATATTTGGAAAATTTTAAGTATAAAGAAGGCGAAAATGTATATTTAGTTTGGAAATCAAAAACTGATTATAACGTAAGCGGCGACATTCGTTGCCACTAGAAAAATAATAAATAATATTTAAAATTAAAAATTCGTAAAAAATGTTTAATAAAATGTACGATATTATAACTTTTGGGTCAGCGGCGCGGGATATTTATTTAAAGTCCGGCGCATTCAAAATTTTAAAAGACCAGGTAAATTTTAAAACAGGAGAGGGGATTTGTCTGCCCTTTGGTTCTAAAATTGACGTGGAAGACATTCTGTTTACCTCTGGAGGCGGAGGAACAAACACTGCAGCCACGTTTGGGCTGCAGGGATTAAAAACCGCCTTTGTTGGCGCGGTTGGAGGGGATGTTGCAGGCAAGGAGGTTCTGGCTGATTTAAAAAATTATAAAATAGATACCCGGTTCGTTTTGGTAAAAAGCGAGAAAAAAACAAACCATTCGGTTATATTTTCAACTAATGGCGAAGATAGGACAATTATGATTTACCGTGGAGCGTCTGAATTGCTGGATTTTAAGGATATTGGCTGGAATAAAATAAAAGCTAGGTGGTTTTATTTTGCGCCAATCACGGGTTTATTGTGCGACAATCTTGCAGAGATTATTGATTATGCTAAAAAAAATAAAGTAAAAGTAGTAATGAATCCGTCAAAACAGCAATTGGCCATGCCAGAAGAGAAATTAAAGGAGATTTTGAAAAAAGTTGATATTTTATTTTTGAACCAGGAAGAAGCAAGCATTCTTACAAAAATTCCGTTTGAAAACGAAAATGAAATTTTCAAAAAAATCGATGAGATGTGTCCCGGTGTTGCGGTTATGACAAAAGGAGGAGAGGGGGTTGTGGCTTCTGACGGTAAATATTTATATTCTGCCAAGCCCGATCCGAATAGAAAGGTTGTTGATACCACGGGGGCCGGCGATTCGCTGGCCTCGGGGTTTCTTGCTGAATTTATTAAGACTAATGGAAATATTGAATCGGCAATTCAGTTTGGGCTGGCCAATTCTGCAGGCAATTTATCAGAGATTGGCGCAAAAACAGGTTTGTTGAGCAAAAATTCCAAATTTGAACGCGTACAGGTTTTAAAACAAGAATGCACAGAAAACAATTTATGTTTACCAAAATAAAATGGCTAAAAATTTAAAATATTACTTTCAAAAGGCGCAAAAAGAAGGATTTGCAATTGGGCAATTTAATTTTTCTGATTTTACCCAAATGAAGGCTGCGGTAAATAAATCTGCTGAATTAAAAAGCCCATTAATTTTGGGAACATCCGAGGGCGAGAGCAAATTTTTTGGCTTAGAGGAGGCCGTGGCCTTGCGTGATGTTTTGCGCAAAAAAACAGGATTGCCTATTTTTTTGAATTTAGACCACGGTAAAACTTTTGAATATTTAAGAAAGGCGATTGATGCGGGCTATGACATGGTGCATTTCGACGGCTCAAAATTGTCATTAGAGGAAAACATAAAAATTACGAAAGGGGTTGTCGCTTATGCATCCGCCGGCTGGCAGATGCATAAAGTGTTAGTTGAGGGCGAGGTTGGAAAAATTGGGACTGATTCCTCAAAAATTTATCATGAGAAATTTGAAATAAAGGAAGAAGATTTAACAAGACCCGAAGATGCAAAAGAGTATATGCAAAAAACAAGGGCCGACCTTCTGGCCGTGAGCGTTGGCAATTTTCATGGTATTGAAGGATCGGGAATTGACCCGCATTTAAGACTTGATACGCTGGCTGATATTAAAAAAACTTTAGGAGACGTTTTATTGGTTCTGCATGGGGGCTCAGGAACGCACGCTGAAGATATTCAAGACGCAATCAAGTTGGGCGTTGTAAAAATAAACATAAACACGGAACTAAGGCTGGCGTTTTCCGGAAATTTGAGGAGATTTTTGGATGAAAATAAAGACGAGATTGTCCCTTATAAATTTTTACTGGCTCCGCAAAAGTCTGCGGAAAACCTGGTGGGTTTTAAAATAAAACTATTCGGCAGCGCAGGGAAGGTTTAGACTATTTACAAAATTCAAATAATATACTAATATAACAATATTATATTACTATGAAAATTAAACTCGAACGAGACAAATGCATCGGATGCGGATCGTGCCAGGCAGTTTGCCCAAAATATTTTGCGCTGAAAGAGGACGGAAAATCGTCTGTTATTGGCGCTCAAAGCGAGGGGGAAACAGACGTGCTTGAAACAGAAAAAGTTGAGTGTGCAGAACAAGCCGCTCAAGCCTGTCCAGTTCAGTGCATCCACATCGAAAAGTAAAATTATGATTTCACTAAATGCAAAAATAAGAGGCGAGGTTGGAAAAAAGACCGAAGCCCTGAGAGAGACGGGAAAAATTCCTGCCGTGGTTTATGGCCCTGGCGTAAAAAATGTTTCCCTTGAAATTGACTCTCTGGAGTTTCAAAAGATATTTCATCAGGCCGGAGAAAGCTCTTTGATTGAGCTTAAGCTTGATAAAGAAAAAAGGCCTGTTTTAATACACGAAATACAAAAAGATCCGGTAAGCGATGAAATTATACATATAGATTTTTTCCAGGCCTCTTTGAAGGAAGAAGTACAGGTAAAAGTTGCTTTGGTTTTTGAAGGAACATCCTTGGCCGTAAAAGATCTTGGAGGAACCTTGGTAAAAAATATTTCTGAATTGGAAATTAAGGCATTGCCTCAAAATCTTCCTCACGAAATTAAAGTTTCTATTGATGGCCTGAACACATTTGCCGACCATATTTTAGTAAAGGATTTAATTTTGCCCGCCGACGTGAAGGCAACCGCAAAACCAGATGAGATTGTTGTTTCTGTTTCGGCTCCGCAAAATGTTGAAGAGGAGCTGGCAAAGGAAATAGAAGAAAAAGTTGAAGATGTTGAAAAGGTGGAAAAGAAGGAAAAGACAGAAGATGTGGTTGAGGAAGCTGTTGAGGAAAAGAAATAGCCAGTTTATTCGTCATTTAAGAAAGGAGCTGTGGAAAACAGCTCTTTTCTTTTTAGAATAAAAACGGCATAATTAAATATAAATAAGATGAAATCAAGAATAAATTCTTTCCTTGCGCTTTTTTTTACGCTCGGACTTTTTTGGCCGGCTTTTTTGCTGGCGGACGATTTAGCAACACAGTGCGCGGTAATTTCCGAATCAAATACAGGATGTCCCAACGCTACCGCAGCTGATTGCAAAAAACTTTTGGAGCAATGCGCAACATATTACGATCAGCAGTCAGAAAAAATTTCTCAAGACATAACCAAAACAACCCAGCAAAAAAATACCTTGCAGAACCAGGTGTCTACTTTAAAAAAGAAGGTGCAGAATTTGGAGTACCAGATAAGCCAAGGCAATATTATGGTGAAAGATTTGAGCCTGCAAATAGACGACACGCAGGTTTCAATTAGTAAAACCACAAAAGATATTAATGATTCTCAGGTTCAAATAGCTGGAATTTTGCAATCAATGTACGAAGAGGACCAAAAACCCTCGGTGCAAATTTTGTTAGAAGGAAACCTTTCTGATTTTTTTGACAATTTGGCTTATCTTGAGACATTGAATTCCCAGGTTTCAGACTTATTGGACAGCACAAGGAATTTAAAAACATATCTGCAGGGGCAAAAGGACAAAATGGATGGGGAAGTGGACAGCCTGCAAAAAACCATTGCTTTGCAAAGCCTGCAGAAAAAAGAGAATGAGGCAAATAAAAAGGAGCAAGAACAGTATTTAAAGCTTACTGAAACCCAGTATCAGCAGCAACTGAAAGAAAAACAGGCGACGGAGCAAAAAGCTTCTAAAATAAAGGCAATGCTTTTCCAAATGGTTGGTGTTTCAAAGGTGCCAACATTTGGCGAAGCCTTAGAGGTTGCAAAAACTGCGGCAAATTTAACTGGAATAAGACCAGCATTTCTTTTGGCTATTATCAGCCAAGAATCTGCGATTGGAAAAAACGTCGGCCAGTGTGTTCTTGTTAACAAAGATTCTGGCGATGGAAAAAGAATCTCCACGGGGGCAAAGGTTATCAGAGTTATGAAGCCAACCAGAGACGTTCAGCCGTTTTTGGCAATTACAACAGCATCGGGCAGAGATCCTTATAATACGCCTGTTTCCTGCTGGATTCCCGCATACGTTGGCGGAGCTCCTTCCGGCTGGGGCGGAGCAATGGGTCCTGCACAATTTATACCATCAACATGGAATTTGTTTACAGACAGGCTGAAAGCTATTCTGGGTACAGCTCCAGATCCTTGGGGTGTAAAAGACTCATTTACTGCTGCAGGGCTTTATTTAGCCGATTTGGGAGCTTCGGCTCAAACAATAGCTACAGAAAGCAAAGCAGCCGGACGTTATTATGGCGTGGCCGGATCATATAACTCTATGGTCATGAAAAGGGCTGCCTGTATACAGACATTTATAGATAGCGGAACAATGACAACTTCCTGCCAAAACTTGATTTTCTAAGGATTAAAAAAGCCCGCTGTTTAAGCGGGCTTTTTGATTACTTTTTGAAGGCTTTTATTATTCCGTCTAATTTCCCGTCCATTATAGATTCTATATCGTGCCAACTTTTATTTATTCGGTGGTCGGTGATACGGTCTTGAGGAAAATTATAAGTCCTAATTTTTTCAGCTCTTTTTGCAGAGGCAATTTGTTCCCTCCTTTCATCGGATAATTTTGATAAATCTGCTTCTTCTTGTGCGCGCAAAAGCCTTGCAGATAAAAGAGCCATTGCCATTTCCTTGTTTTGCAGTTGGTTTCTTTCTGATTGGCAGGTAACAACTAAACCTGTTGGCTTATGCACGATTCTTATTGCAGACTCTGTTTTGTTTACATATTGTCCGCCTGGCCCCGAAGATTTATATGTTGAAATTTCCAAATCCGAGGGGCTTATGTTTACCTCGGTTTTTTTTGGTTTTAATAAAACGGCAACAGTTGCAGTTGAGGTGTGGACTCTGCCTTGTTTTTCTGTTTTTGGAATTCTTTGAACTCTGTGCACTCCGCCTTCGTTTTGCATTTCATCGTAAACCCCGGCGCCCGATAATTCAAAAATCATTTCTTTGTATCCGCCAATTGTTGAGTTGTTTGAGTCTAGAACCCTTTCCTTCCAGCCCTTTGTCTGGCCGTATCTTGAATACATTCTGTATAAATCGCGCGCAAAAAGCCCGGCCTCGTCTCCGCCGGTGCCAGCGCGAATTTCTATAATAATAGCTTGTTTTTCTGAGCCAGCCGAAACCTGCCCGCCATCATAGTCCTCGGGTCTGTAGTTTTTCCAGTCCTCGGCTGTAAATTTTGAAAAGTCTTGTTCCATATTTTAAAATCATAGCACAATTTCTTGCTTTTGAAAAGTTTTTTTGTTATTAATAAGTTATTAAGGAAAGGGGTGAAGCATGGAGCAAGAGATTGTTCATTGTCAATTCTGCGAGCGGGATCATAAGCTTTCAGAGCTTAGAAAAGACGATTTCGGAGGGCCGGTGCTTTTTTGTATTTGCACCAAGTGTACTCCAAACCGGGCGATTGTTTTTCAAAAGCCCGGCGAACCAGCTGCTGCAATACAGTATTACCCGTACGAATTGAAAGGAGCCTAGTATGGCGAAGAAGAAAGTGGCAAAGAAAAAAGTGGCGAAGAAGAGGCCTCGCCGAAGCCGCAAACCCCGCAAGGCGGAACTCGTGAAAATCACGGTTGAGCTCTCGCGGAGGCAGGCGAAAGCATTGCGAGAACTTGCCAAGATTTGTAGCGGCAGCTGCCTATCGGGCGCTTTGAAAAAGATCGTCCAATCGATCGGGGGCTAGGGCGGTCGTGAAACACGAACGTCTTTTTTTGTATTCGCTCACACACGTCTGAGCGAATGCCCTGGGCTCTTGATATTGTTTTAATTTTCTGTTAATATATGATTATTAAAGAAATACTATGAAAGCAGACATACATCCAAAATATTACAAAGCCACAGTTAAGTGCGCCTGCGGGAACACTTTTACAGTTGGCTCTACAAAAGAATTTATAGAGACTGAGGTTTGTTCCTTGTGCCATCCTTTTTATACAAAACAAGAAAAGGTTATGGACACATTGGGCAGGGTGCAAAAGTTTAAAGACAGAGCATCTAAAAAAGCCGCAACAGTTAAGAGGGTTAAGAATCCAAGAGCTAAGACAGTAAAATAATATAAAAGAAGTAAAGTCTCGCCTTCGGCGGATTTGTATAACACGAGTGTTCTATAAACGCCCATTTGATGTTATATATAAACTTCTAAAATAAATGGCAAAAGACGTTAATCTAAATGTAGACGAAATGACTCGGGCCGGCGTGCAGTTCGGCCACAAGGTTTCAAAACTTCATCCAAAAATGAAGCAGTTTGTTTCGGGTATAAAGTATAATGTAAACCTGATTGATCTTGAAAAGACCGTAAAAGAGTTTGATAAATCGCTGAAAATCATTGAAAAAATGGTTTCAGAAGGCAAAATAATACTTTTTGTGGGCACAAAAATCCAGGTTAAAAATTTGGTGAAGGAGGCTGCCGAGGAATGCGGAATGCCCTATGTTACCGAAAGATGGCTTGGCGGAACTTTTACAAATTTTGAGACAATCCAGAAAAGAGTCGATTATTTTAAAGACCTGGAAAAGAAAAGAGCAACCGGAGAATTGGAAAAATACACAAAAAAGGAAAGACTAAACTTTGACAAAGAACTGGAAGGGCTTAAAATAAAGTTTGAGGGCATTAGAAACATGTCAAAACTTCCCGAGGCAGTATTAATCCTTGATATTAAAAAAGATGAAACCTGCGCCAGGGAGGCAAGAATGAGGGGGGTCAAAATAATCAGCGTGGTGGATACAAATATTAACCCGGATTTCGCAGACTACTTAATTCCGGGAAATGACGACGCAATTTCATCGGTTAGGTATATTTTGAAAAAAGTAAAAGAAACAATTCTAAATTCAAAATCAGCTATAAAGTAATTTAAATAAAATCGCCATGGTATCAATTGAGCAAATAAAACAATTAAGAGAAGAAACAGGAGTTTCTGTCTCAGAGGTTAAAAAAGCTTTAGAACAAGCAAATGGCGATACGGAAAAAGCAAAAGAAGTTCTTAGGACATGGGGTAAAACTTTGGTTGGCAAAAAAGCCAATAGGGAAGTAAAGCAGGGAATCGTAGACGGATACGTGCACCCAAACGGAAAAGCCGGAGTTCTGCTTGATATAAGGTGCGAATCAGACTTTGTTGCAAAGTCTCCAGAGTTTAAGAGCCTGGCTCATGAAATTTGTTTGCAAATTGTGGCCATGAAGCCTTTGTTTGTAAACGACACAGAAATTCCAGAAGAATTTTTAGACGGAGAAAAAAAGATTTACATAGAGCAAGTAAAAGATTCGGGAAAACCGGAAAAGATTGTGGCTCAAATTCTTGAGGGGAAATTAAAGAAATATAAAGACAGTATTTCTTTGATGTCGCAATCCTGGATAAAAGATGACACAAAAACAGTAAAAAATTTGGTTGAGGAGGCAGTTGCAAAGATTGGAGAAAATATTGAAGTTAAAAAATTTAGCAGATTTGAAATTTAATGTTTGAACTTATTGTTACTATTATATTTGTTTTAAGCCTTTGCGGAATTTTTGTTATAGTGTTCCGCAAAGTACCAGTTTTGGCAACTCTGCCAAAGAACGGAACCACAGGATTTAAAAAACACAGAGTTATTTCTGATATTGAAAAAAGAATAAAAGAAGCGCATTTTGATTTGTTTGTAAAACAGCTTCTTTTGCATAAAACTCTTTCGTGGGTGAAGGTAATGACACTTAAGATAGAAACAAAACTTGATACTGTTCTGCATCGCATAAGAAAAAAAGCGCAGGAAATAGACAAACAAGCCGCTAACAAAAAATAAAAATTGCCGGTGTAGCCCCGACGCGCAAAGCGGTCGGGGTCCCGACCGAAGCGTCGGGACTCAGTACCTAAAATCATTTACGTTTGCCGGTGTAGCTCAGTGGTAGAGCAACGCTTTTGTAAAGCGTGGGTCGAGGGTTCGAATCCTTTCACCGGCTCCAAAATCCAAAAAACGTGTATATTCCACGTTTTTTTTGTTATAATATAAGTATAACGCACCAATAAAAAACATTATGATATTTTCATCCAAAATAATACAAATTTTTGCAATATGGATTGCTTCGGGCGCTGTATTTTTTGCCATGGTTGTTTGGTTATTTGGCAGTATGTTTAATGATACGGCAGACGCGCAGTGGCAAGGATCTTTAAACTCTGCTGTCTTGTGGACATTCGTCATATTCATTGCTATTATAGTTGTTTCTATTTGCTCTCATTTTTTAAATTGGAGCGACAATATTAAAACATCGGTCGCGATTTTTTTACTTATTGCCGCCATTGGTGATTTATTCATCGGTCCGTCTCCATTTATAGCGATGTATTTTAAGGAGGAACAAGAAAGAAATATTATTATCGCCGAAGAAGTTAAAAAAAATGCGGAACTTGTTCAGGTATATCTTAAAAACAATAAAATGCTAGACCAAGAAGAAATTAAACAATTTTTTGAAAGACCGCAAACAAGTTCTCAACGAGAGGTTGATGAAATAGATAGGGCGTATGTTTCGGGTTGGCAACAGATGTTAGACGCAAAACTTATTAATCCTAACATGGTGATTAATGAAGAGCCGTTGCTTTTATGGGTTATGTCCAAACGGGCGGATTTTGCAAAGGCTTTGCTGGAGCATGGCGCCAATCCTAATGCCATCGATAACGCAGATGGAAACACTGCATTGATTGATTTGGCCAAACAAACGTTTATATCTCTCGGATCTCTTCCTAAAGAAGACTATTTTACAAAATTTAATCTCTTAGTATCGTTTGGAGCAGATATTAATTACAAAAATAAAAAGGGAAAAACTGCCTTAGATTATGCAAACCAGAACCATGATTATTATTCAGAAGAAGTTAAGAAGGGTATTTCTGTATATAACCAAAAAGATCTTGAAATAGCAGATGAGCTAATTGGCAAAATAAAATCCGCAATAGAAACGGGCAGAGCTGAATAAATGCCGAATATGACTCGGTTGTTCGGTATTTAATTCTATAGACGGCGCTTATGTGGCTGGTTATGTCATTAAATAAATTATTTGACACGGAATTTTTCGGGCATATAATGGAAATAAAGATTAAATAATCATAAAAATATGCTAGATAATAAAGATATTTTAAAATTAAGTGAGATTTTTGTCACAAAGGATGATCTGGAGAGGTCAGAGCAAAAACTAGAAGATAAAATTATTGAGTTTAAAAGCGAAATTCAGACCGGGCAAGATAAAATTTTGGAAAAATTGGATATTCTTTTAACGGAAAAACCCATTAAGGATGCGCAAGACAAGAGAAAAACAAAAGTTTTGGAAATACACAACGACGCCCTAAAGAGCAATAAAATTCTGTCAGAAAAACAAACCTCCGAAATAGACGGCCTGCGCGTATTTTAATTAAATTTTATGCCAGAAAAAAACAAAATTATTTTTATTTTTGCCGTTATTATTGCAATAATTGCTATTTTTATTGCCGGATATTTGTTTTTTTATAAAGGTAAAACTAATAATTCAGCGGTGAAAGAAAATAATGCGGTAGCGAAAAAATGTTCTAAAGTGACGGCGATGCCTGAAATAAAAGGATTGGCATATGCAGATGCACGCGCTAAAATTATTTCTGCAGGATGGGCTCCGTTCCAAACATTGGCCAATGATTCATATGATATTGGTTTTGAGCCGTTAAAATCTGTATGGGCCTTGGGTTATCACGAAGCAGATGCTTGTTCTGGAACAGGCGAGGCGCCGTGCAGGTTTGATTTTAAAGATAAGTGCAATAACCTTCTTTATGTGACTACAGTGGGCGTATTTAATTCTATAGACGGTGCTCACGTGGCTGGTTATGTCATTAAATAATAGAAATCCTTTTGGGGTATTGACATCGGAATTATTTTAGAATAACATGCATAGTGTAGCTAAAAGAATTTAATCTTGCTCCGACGTACGTCGGGGTGAACTACCTCAAACACAATTTAAATAAAATTTAACGTTTCTAAGAACGTCCGCGAAGGCACCTCTTAAGGGGGTGACTTCGCGGGTGTTTTTTTCAGATTTAACTGTAGAGAAAGAATTTTGAAAAGTTCATATTGCATCCCGGTTTAGTAAACCATGCTAATACTGGGGAAATAAATTAGTTTTTTAAAGTTGTTTCGAATAAGCTTGTTAGTTGCTTAAACTAACACAAGTAGTTCAACTTGAATAAAGTTCAAACTATTATTTGAGAGTTTGATCCTAGCTCAGGGTGAACGCTGGTAACGTGGATACCGGCATGCAAGTCGAGCGGACCGCAAGGTCAGCGGCGAACGGCATAGTAACACGTAGATACATACCCCAAAGTCGGGCATAGCCAGCCGAAAGGTTG
>Ga0247841_10005991_pt1 | contig 19193 bp, 14 predicted proteins | sample LaCruzMarch2015__2_FD_192410 | JGI IMG/M metagenome (GOLD analysis project Ga0247841, IMG submission 192410) | Freshwater microbial communities from meromictic Lake La Cruz, Castile-La Mancha, Spain - LaCruzMarch2015_18m | ecosystem: Environmental > Aquatic > Freshwater > Lake | place: Spain... | reverse complement strand
TGATTCAAGGGGTAAAAAACAGTTTTACTACGAGATGTCCATCGTTGTAAGAACTGCCGGTAGTTTCAAAAACAAGGAAAACTTCCCCGTATACACAGAAGAAATAGAACCACTCAAAAAAATAAAAAACATTAAAGATAGGCCCATAATAATAGGTTTCGGTCCTGCGGGTATGTTTGCTGCTCTTGAACTTATAGATCACGGTCTTAAACCTATAATATTTGAGAGAGGCAAAAAGATAGAGGAACGCGACGTTGATGTTCAAAGATTCATTGAAAAAAGAGAGCTGGACCCCGAATCAAACATTCAATTTGGTGAAGGTGGTGCCGGTTCGTATTCAGATGGAAAACTATTTTCCAGAATTAAAAATTCAAAATACGGAAATAAGGTGCTGGATACCTTTATTAAATTCGGCGCTCCACAAGAGATAGGTTACATAAGCAAGCCTCATTTAGGTACCGACGTGCTGTGTAGAATAGTCAGGAATATAAGGAACTACGTCCTTGAAAATGGTGGAGATATACATTACAGCTCAAAAATGACGGACGTGATCATCTCCGACGATAAAGTATTGGGTGTGATAATAAACGGGGAGAAGGAATATTTGTCTTCGAATATCTATCTTGCAGTCGGACATTCTGCACGCGATACATTTGAGATGGTCTACAAAAAAGGTATAGATGTAGAACAAAAGCCTATCTCCGTCGGTGTAAGAATAGAGCATCCCGCCGAAATTATAAATCTCATAAGACATGGCAACAAGTACAAGAACTTTCCAGGCATAGGAGCGGCCAATTATTCTTTTACCTACACCGACAAAAAAATAGGAAGGGGCGTGTATTCCTTCTGTATGTGTCCCGGAGGAGAGATAATTAATGCCTCGTCTGAAAACGGGTTGATGGCTATAAATGGTATGAGCTACTCCGGCAGGTCATCAGCATTTTCTAATTCAGCGATAGTTGTGACCTGTCACACAAGTGATTATAAGTCGACCGATCCACTTGCTGGCATTGAATTTCAAAAAGATATAGAGCGAAAGGCTTTTTGTACAGGAGGAGGAAGATGGGACGTTCCTGCACAGAATTTAATGGATTTTTTATCCGGAAAACCCTCCGTCAGCTTAAACAATAACTCGTACAAGATGGGTACCGTCGCTGTAGATATGAATACAATTTTCCCCAAGTTTGTATGCGAATCGCTTTTGGTAGCGTTCAATAAATGGAAAAAAGAGTATCCGTTATTTATTTCCGACCATGGAATTTTGCTAGCGCCAGAAACAAGAACATCGTCCCCCATAAGAATTAAACGCAACGAGAGATATGGATCAATAAACATAAAAAACCTCTATCCGATAGGCGAAGGTTCAGGTTACGCCGGTGGTATCACGAGCTCGGCCGTTGATGCAATAAAGGCTGTGGAGCACAGCCTTTGTCCTTAGTGGAGAAGAACCTCTTTGCTACGAGGCTGTTTTTTATTTAACAAGTCTACTTTGAGCGTTGTTTTGTTGTGTGTTCCTTCTTCCTGTGCCCTGATGTTGATGGTTCCGTCCAAGCCGTAGGAAAAACTAACAAGTATCTCGACCTCTCCGGCCTTTTTAGTTTTTAATCCGTCGAATTTTAATTCTTTTATGAGGGTGTTCTCTTCCTCAAAGTCACTCTCGCCCTGGTACACTGCTATGCGTACACTGTCCTGCCCATCCTTTAGCGTCGAGAATATTTCTTCGACGGTACATGGTATTGGGGTGTTCTTCTTTATCAATTTGCTGCAGTAGTTCGGGATCTTTTTGCCATTTTTCTCCATAACGCAACTAATACCTAGAGAGTGTGGTGCAACGTCTAACAGTACCGAGTCCACTTTTTGTCCCTCTATTATTGCAGCCTGTATGGCGGCTCCAGCAACGACCGCAAGGTCCGGATCTATTTCCTGGCTTACTTCTATGCCGAATGTTTTTTCCAGCATTTCCTTTACTACCGGTATCCTGCTGCTTCCACCGACGAGGAGTATCTTGTCGACATCTTTATACTTCAGCATGGATTTTGCCAATACGGACTTACAGTGGTTAAGTGTCTTGATCAGCATAGTGCCGATCATCTTTTCAAAGTCCTCCCTGTACACAGTCTCTTCAAACTTGAATTTTGGTATGGACGTCTTGTGTTTTGCCGCAAAAGATAATTTGTTCTTTGTTTCCTCTGATTCATTCAATATAGCGGCCATGGTGTTTATGCTCTTTAGGTCCGCTTTCTTGTTGTTTTCCAGCGACCTGAATAAATATGTAAAAAGGGCGTGATCGAAATTATCCCCGCCAAGGTTCCTGTCGCCGTCCGACGCTACTACCTCTATTACATCGCCGTTTATCTCTATGACAGATATGTCGAATGTTCCGCCGCCGAGGTCGTAGACCATGATGTAATTGTTCTTTAATTTTCTGTTCTGTACACCATAACTTAGTGCCGCAGCAGTGGGTTCATTTATTATCCTTACTACATCCAGTCCTGCAAGTTCGCCTGCCTGAATGGTGTCCTTTCTTGCCTTGTCATTAAAGTATGCCGGCACACTGATGACAACCTTTTGTATACGTGTCTTGAATTGCTTTTCAGCGAGGGTCCTTATCTCAGAAAGTATTTTTGACGATATCTCGACGGGCGTGAACATCTCCTTTGCCCCTGTTTTTGGGTTCTTTAATATTACATCTCGTCCTGTCCCCATAAGGCTTTTAACTGATTTGATGACGGACTCCGGCCTTAATGCATGCAGGTCTTTGGCTTTTTCACCGACTATAAAACCTTTTTTTTCTGTTAATGCTACAACAGAGGGGAGCAGGAAGTCGTTTTTGGTGTAACCGGTCTTTACAAAAACAGGTTTACCGTTCTTTATTACACCGGCGGATGTGTTGGTGGTCCCGAGATCAATTCCCAGTATCATTTGTTATCTCCTCCAGTTTTTTGAGCAATGAATCCTTTTTCAAGTTAACACGGGCCTTTTTTATCCCAAGGTTTTCCTCTAAGCGGTCCTTTAGCTCAACTTTAGTCAGCGTCTTACTGTTGCCTGTCATGTCAACCGGTGCCAGCGACAATGCTTCATAAGGGGACTTTGCGTTCTTTATTGTGTTGTAAGCCGAGCGTATCTCCTCGAATTTTTCCGGCCTTTTATCAGGCGTGTATTTTTGTATGAGCTCAAGATATCTTTTTTTGAGGCTTGCCTCGTCGTATTTTCCTGGGTTCATGTTCAATATCTTAAATGGATTCTTGTGCATTGTTTAACCTCCAAGCCGCGGTCGTGTTTGAATTTCTTGGAGCGATGGATACGAGGAATAATTTGCATTTTTCCATGGCATGGTGCTTGGTCTCTATCTGGCGTTCATTGCTCTCGTCTTCTATAGCGTCGTAGTAGAATTCATCTATAAGCTTGATCAACCTTAGCAGAAGTCCCTTGTTGTGTCCCTCTTTTGGGAAGTCCTTCTCCAACTTCATGTATGGCTGCTCGAGGAAGAAATCAATAAGTACATGGAGTAGGGTCCTTGCAAACGGTGTATCGAAGTCGTGCTTTAAAAGTGTTGATGTGAATAACTGGAGGCCTTTTACCTTGGTCTTTCCGTGAAATACAGCGTCAAGGATCACATAGAACGTCTGGGAATAGGAACGGAATATATTCATGCTTTTTACTATGGCCTCTGCAAGCTGAGCAAAGTGTTTTTCGTCTTCATGTATAGAGATCAACAGTTCGTATAGGATATTGAACTGCGGATGTTGTATCTCGCTGAACGCCTCGGCGTACATCTTGAACTGTTTGGGCGACAGCTTTTGCGTGCTGATGTATTTAATGAGTGTCTCAAACAGGGTGTCCATCTCCACGCTGTTGGTTTCCATGAGATATGAAAGGTCTAACAGATACTGTTTCATCTTTATATGTGAGTTGTTGCTGAGCATCTTGGATATCAGTGCAACGCCGCTGCCGATGTCCTTTATCTCCTCGAACAAGACCTTGTTAACGGCGTTCATCATAGGGCCGGTTTTTTCTATTTCGTGTTCTTCGCAGAACTCGAGGATCTTTTTGATCTCTACATAAATTGATACAAGATGGTCCTTATCGATCTCCTTTGGTATGGCGCTGAATATCGAACGGGCCTTGTTGAATACGACTTTTTCGTACAGTTTATTCGTAAAACGGTCGACCATCTCGTCGCTGTCTGGGTCTACATCGTTACCGAACTCTTTTTCAAGTTCCCTAGATATCTGTTGAAGTATCTTAGGATCAACATAGCCCTCTTCGCCGAGTTTGCCTTCGACCTCGTTGACGAGCATCCTTAGCTCAAGTTGGAGCAACAATACGTTTTGATGCTCAGCGAGGCCCTTATCTTTGCTGAATAGGAATATTAGCGCATCCAGATATTCATTGGAGGTAACATCGCAAAGGTGTGCGTTCCAGAATGTCTTCCAGTTCTTTGGGAAATGGTTCAGGAGCTTGAGTGCTTTTTCCGTTTTACCGTCGTAGTAATACTTTTCGAACAGCATTTGCAGAGCTTGTCGCGCTTCAGGGCTGCCGAGGGAGGTATCTTTTGTGTTATTGGGTATCTCTGGTTCATAATTCTCGTTGTTAAGGAACTTCAATAATTCAAGTGCAGCGGTATTTTCTGTTAGGGATATTATGCCTGAATATGCATCCAGCGACAATGAATACGGCTCGGACCAATTTTCTTCAAGCAGACCAGTTATCCTAGCTGTGGCCTCGTTCGCGTTGCGTATCTTTTCAGGGAGTATAGAAACTACGTCTATGTTAAAAGGGTCATCGCAGAATTTTAACAGGAATTTTAACCATTTTGTGTATATAGAAATAATATCGTCGTCGCTGTCTGCAAAGTTCAGCGTGATCTTGAATATCTCGTTAAGGGTATCAAAACTTATCTTACTTGGAAGTTTTTTTATAGTGTCGACGTAGTTTATGAGGTCGCGGAGCGCTGGGTACGCATGTTCGGACGTACTTGCGAATAGATGTATCAGGCTGCTGGTCTCAGCGTCTTTTTCAAACATCCTGCGTTTCAGGCTCGAGTATTTCCAATGTCGCACATGCAATTGCAACCGATACGACTGTCCTTGTTATACAGGAGCGACTCCTTTTGGTTTTTAGACTTCCAATACCCCATTGGTGTAAGAAAAATTATACTTTAATCTTTTTTTCGAGCAAGGTTTTTATTTAATATAATGAATACTTTAGGAGGCGGCAGTCGATCTTGCCATTATAAACTGGTATCTTCCTCTCAGGTTTTAGAGCAACCTTTTTTTGTAGCTCGGGGCTACCCGTGAGTATATAGGCTGTATAACCCTTAAAATTATTTTTAAGGTTCTCACCATATTCGTAGTACAGTTCTTCAAGCACTTTTACGTCGCCGACCCTTTCACCATAAGGGGCGTTACAAAAGATCACGCCTTTTTGTTCTGCAGGGGGTGTTAGTTTTATGGCGTCAACCTTTTTTATCTTGATCACGTCCTGAAGTCCCGCAGCCTCCACATTTTTTGCGCAGATCGTCAACGAATTATTGTCCATGTCCGAACCGTAGATAGTTATTTTGTTATTCCTTAGTTTGTTGAACCCGTCGGATATTTTTTGTTTGTATGTGCTGAGTTCTTTCTCGAAAGCATCCCTTAAGTCGCTGTGTATGCTGTCCCTGTTCCTGAGCGCTTTCAAAAAGCTCGGCGGTATATCCCCTTTAATGAGTGCCGCCTCTACAAGGAACGTCCCTGAGCCGCACATGCTGTCCATAAATATCTCTTCTTCGGGTTTCCAGTTCATCATCATTATAATACCAGCCGCGGTGTTCTCTTTTATTGGTGCTTTTCCTCCGTCGAGCCTGTAAGCCCTCTGGTGTAATGGATGTCCGGATATATCCAGGAATAGGGTTGCTATAACACTGGTGTCTCCCTTTTTTAAAGGCGCGATGCGTAACAGTATGTTCATGTCGGCTTTTTCAAGGTCAACGTTTGGTCTTCTTCCGGACAGTTTTTTAAAATAATCTGCGATGCTGTCCTTTAATAGTTGCGAAAGATAGAGGCTGTTCTTGAAGGCGTCCTGACTTGCGGATTGTACTCCGTACCCGAGAAGTGTCTTTATTTTGAAGGTCTTGTCTACGGACATGAACTTGTACCAGGGTATCTGCATTCCTCCGTTATAGATGTCTTTTTCGGAAACGACTGGAAATGAATATATTTTTTTATAGATCCTGCTTGCTGTTCTTGAGTAAAGAACTCCCTTTAGGGCCTCAACCTCGGTGCCTTTAAAATCAATGCCACCCCTGTTGAGGGTCACTTTTTTTGCACCCAGCGACTGAAATTCTTTGGACAGGATCTCTTCCAGTCCGACAGCGCATGAGGCAAAATAACTCTGAGAATATTCCTGCAGCCTTATAGCCATGCTAGTTTTTTAGCTCGCTTTCCCAGCCATTGCAAGGTATTATAAACGCATATGGTAACGTTCAAAGGCAGAGTTTATATTTTTGGCACAGTGTTTATTTTTATCATTGCTGCACTGTCTTTGTATTTGCTGTACCAAATATCTTATATGAGCGGCTTGAGCGAAAAGGACAGAAACACATATGCCACTACCTCCAGCGATATACATTATGTACAGGGAATGTTCGGGGCCTATCAGTTCGAGGTGAACAGGATGATAAGTTCACCGTCTGGCTACTCAGCGTCTGATGTGAGTACAAGTCCGATCAGAAGGACAATAGAAGAAAAACTGGAAAATATAGGTGATGATGACCTTAAAAAAATATTCAGGAATTATAACGTTTCCGTAGAGGCTGTGCTTGGTGTCTTCAGCGCCGGTAAAGAGAGCAGGGATGTTGAAGGTATAAATAATTTTGTTGATATGATAAAGAGTTCTTCAGACAGCTTTAATGCGCGAACGGAAGAGATATCAAACGATATTACATCAAAAATTACGGCTTCAGCATCTAATTTTGAAAGGAATGTGTCTAGGGCAGGGATAGTTGTTTTTGCGCTGCTGCTGTTTTGTGCTGTGTTCGTGGTATCCTTTTTTGTATATGCAAACAGGGCAACCTCTTTTATAAAAAAAGTTGGCGACGCTGTAAAACGTATGCACGGTTTGAACTTCAATAAAAGTGATGTGTCGGATTCAATACCTTTTGCCCACGAAGAGGAGTTCTTTGAACTCTCCGACAGGGTAACTAACCTTGCAACCGTTATATCGGATAATATGAAGTGGATGAATGAACGTTCAACATCCATGGAGAACGACGCTGAAAGGGGAAAACTCGTTGCAACTTATATAACGTCTATAATGAATTCGATAAACATAGGTATTATGGTAACAGACAATCTGCTTCGCGTTAGTTTTGTTAATTCGGAATTTGAGAAGTTCTGGAGGGTAAAACGTTCAAGGATAGTGGATGTGGACGTAAATGACCTTCCGTTCATGAGGCTTATAAATGGATGGAAAGATACATTGGAAAGAACGCTTAAGGATAATGGCAAGACCACAACGCCGTCGGTGTTAAGGACGTCCAGGGTGCTTCTCAGCGTTATGCCCATGAGGAGCTCGGATGGCCGTGAGGTGATTGGCACCATTACAGTGACGCACAACCGTGCAACGGCACAAAGTAAAAAGGAGTATCATGGAACTCTCACAAAAATACAACCCGAGTGAGTTTGAAAAACAAATATACGCTGAATGGGAAAAGAAGGATTACTTTCACGGCGAGGATAAATCTAAAAAACCACCTTTCTCGATAGTTCTTCCACCGCCTAACGTGACTGGGGCATTACATTTGGGTCACGCATTAGTGCTTGCAATACAAGACGCTGTAGTAAGGCGTAAACGTATGCAGGGTTATAACACCGTGTGGTTCCCGGGTACTGACCACGCCGGCATTGCAACTCAGATGGTCGTCGAAAGGGAATTGATGAAAGAGGGGAAAACGCGTCATGACCTTGGGCGTGAAAAATTCATTGAAAAGGTATGGGAAGTAAAAGCGCGGCATCATTCTATTATTACAAATCAGTCCAAGACCATGGGCGTGTCTTTAGATTGGGAAAGGGAACGCTTTACACTGGATGATCATTTTCATAAGGCTGTTTATAAGGTCTTTATCGAATTACATAAGAGAGGGCTTATCTACAGGGGCGAACGACTGATATCCTGGTGCACAAGGTGTGGTACAGCACTAAGCGATCTTGAAGTCGAGCAAAAGCCTGAGAACGGTAAACTATATTACATAAAATATTTTATTAAGGGTGATCCGCAAAATTATGTGACAGTTGCCACCACCCGTCCGGAAACATTAATGGGTGATACTGCCGTCGCTGTAAATCCTAACGACAAGAGGTTCAAAAAACTGCACGGCAAAAAAGTTATAATTCCTTTTGTTGAAAGGGAAGTCCCGATCATCTTGGACGAATATGTTGATATGGAGTTCGGTACTGGGTGTTTAAAGATAACCCCCGCGCACGACTTTAATGATTATGAAATAGGACATAAACATAAATTAGACGCTGTGACTGTAATAGACAAAGACGGGAAACTTAATAAGAACGCCGCAATGTTCAGCGGGCTTACACCAAAAGAGGCGAGGGAAAAAATATTAGTTGAGTTGGAAAATAAAGGTGCCCTTGAAAAAACAGAGGACTATGCAACAACATCATCAAAGTGTAGCAGGTGTGAAACAGTTATTGAACCTCTTTTAAGTAATCAGTGGTTCGTTAAAATGGACGGCATGGCAAAGCGCGCCATCGACGTTGTTAAAAATGAAAAGATAAAATTTTATCCGCGCGGATGGTGGGAAGAAACTTATTATAGATGGCTCGAAGGGATAAGGGATTGGTGCATATCTAGGCAGTTATGGTGGGGACACAGAATTCCCGTTTGGTATTGCGATGGTTGCAAAGAATATGTTGTAAGCGAAAATAAACCGGACAAAAAATGTAAATGCGGTTCCTCTGCATATACTCAGGACAGCGACGTTCTTGATACGTGGTTCAGTGCGGCACTCTGGCCTTTTGTTTCTCCCGGCTGGCCCGATAAAACGGATGCGTTAAAAACATTTTATCCTAATTCATTAATGGAGACAGGCTTTGACATAATATTTTTCTGGGTTGCTAGAATGATAATGTTCGGACTTGAGTTCATGGACGATGTTCCTTTTAAGGATGTTCTGTATCACGCGATGATACGTGATGAGAAAGGCCAAAAGATGAGTAAAACTCGAGGCAACGTTATAGACCCTCTGGTCATGACGGAGAAATATGGTGTTGACGCGCTCAGGTTTACTCTCGCTTCTATGGCTGGAAGGGCCAGGGACGTAAGGCTTTCAGAGAACACCATAGAAGGCTACAGCCACTTTATGAACAAGATCTGGCAGGCGACAAAATTCACTTTTAGTAATGCTGAGGGCTTTGATAAGAATTGTGACATTAAGAAACTAAAAGACCCGTTGAACAAATGGATAGTCTCAAGATTTAATAGTATGGCGGACGCAGTTAATAAAAAGTCTGACGTTTATGCTTTGAACGAAGCAGCAGAGTTGCTGTATAAATTCTTCTGGCATGAGTTCTGTGATTGGTACATAGAGTTTAGTAAACCCATGCTCAGCGACGAAAAAACCAAGGGCGAAACAAAATATGTTCTTTTGTATGTGCATAGAGAATTTTTAAAACTGCTACACCCGTTCACACCGTTCATCACAGAAAAACTTTTTATGGAACATCCGTTGAAGGATGGCGAGACCATAATGCTCCAAAAATATCCTGAGGCTGATGAAAAATTGATACACCAGGATATAGAGGCTGATTTTGAACTTGTTCAAGAGTTCGTTGCAAATATAAGGAACATAAAAGCGATATACGGGATAACAGGAAAGAACGACGTTATAGCGATAAGCAAAAAACATGGCACGCTTATGAAGAGCATCTCAAGTCAGGTAATAAAAATTGCCGGTATCAATAAACTCGACATCCACGATTCTGTAAAAGGTCTGGAACTAAAAAAATGTATAAGGGCAGTGCTGCCTGAACTTGAAATATATATTCCGGCGGAAGGACTAATTGATTTTGAGAAAGAGACCGTTAGGCTAAATAAAAAGTTAGAGGCTGTGGCAAAGGACCTCAACATTACTAAAAATAAATTATCGAATGCCGGTTTTCTTGCAAAAGCAGGGGATGATGTTGTTGAAAAAGAAAAAGGCAAACTTGCAGAGTTTAGTGCGCTGGATACTGAGCTTAGGAATGCCATAAAAACAATAGAGTCCCTGAGGTGAGTTGATGAGAAGGATAATAGTTCTTACAGGTAATGGAAAAGGCAAAACAACGTCGGCGATAGGCTCTGCTGTGAGAGCGCTCGGGCGTGGCTATAAAGTTTATTTTTATCAGTTCATAAAGTCCAAGGACGTTGATTACGGAGAGCATTTGTTCTTTAAGTGCGGGGCAGGGCGCGGCGCGAGCGGTAAAAAATGTTGTGGACTTAATATGGTGCGTCTTGGCTACGGTTGTAGAAAGGATTTTAAATATGACGCCAAAGATGCTAAAGCCGCCGTTCAGGGTCTAAAAAAGATCGCCGCGGAAATTTCTTTTACTCCGAGAACTCATTTATCCAAAACGCTCGTTGTTCTGGACGAGGTTTCGTATCCGATAATATACAAATGGTTTACCACGAACGACGTTGTATCCCTCATCAAGAAAAATCCAAAAACGAATTTTATTCTCACTGGCCGCAATATGCCAAAAAAACTAATCACCCTCGCCGATACTGTTAGCTCAATTGATGAAATAAAACACGCATATCAAAAAGGTTGCAAGGCAGAGGTCGGAGTAGAATTTTAATGACTGATAAATTATTAGGGGAGATCTCAGCTATAGGTGCTGCGATCAGCTGGTCAGCGTGCGCATTGATATATACTGTCGCTAGCCATCGGATCGGCTCATTCTCAATGAACCACTATAGGGTGATATTTGGTCTGATCATTATCGCTATTATACATTTTGTGCTAACAGGGACTCTTTTGCCTGTAAATATCTCATCTATGAATTGGTCGTTACTTGTTATTAGCGGGGTTATCGGTTATTTCCTCGCTGACGCATCATTATATCAAAGTTATACGGATATTGGTCCGAGGCTCGGTGTACTGATGTTCAATTTTTATCCTATTATGAGTTCGTTCCTTGCATGGATGTTTTTGCGCGAAGTGCTGTCCATATATGCTTGCATCGGGATACTTGCCACAATATCCGGTATCGTTTGGGTGGTGTTGGAAAAACGTCCTGTCAGCGCCGATAAACATAAAAAGAACTTTGCGCGTGGTATATGCTTTGCTGCCGGCGCAGGTGTTTTTCAAGCCATTACTTTTACCATCGTGAAACCCGCAATGACTGGTGACAACCCAGTGGATCCACTGACAGCGACGTTGGTAAGATACGCTGCCGGGTGTGCCGCATACTGGGGCGTAAGTATTTTAAGGGGACGTTTTATACAGGTATTAAAGAAAGTGCGCGATATGAAGTCCATGGCATTTATCGGAACAGGTTCATTGATAGATTCCGCTTTTGGTATCTGGCTCGCAATGATAGCTGTAAAGTTGGCCCCTGTGGGTATTGCCTCAACTCTCATGGCGTTAATGCCGATAATGATAATTCCGATGGTCGCTATAGCTTATAAGGAACGTGTCTCACCAAGAGCCATTATAGGCACTCTTATCGCCTGCCTGGGCGTTGCTATACTATTTAATGTGTAACATCATCCGTAAAATAACATCTCAGCCTTGATGAGTAGTAGAATATCGTCGCTATTTTTGCGGGGATTATTGAGTCGCCTTTCTTGATTATTGGGCGGGCGGCGTAGCCGCTGGTGTATATTCTTACACCGTAACGGAATATCCTTTCTACGTCCTCACGCTCTATCCATGGATGGAGTTTGAAACCCTCTGTCTCAGCTTTGCTCTTCACCATTTTTATTATATCTTCTATTTCTTCTTTGAGAGCGGCGTTATTTATTGTGTTATCCATAGGCGGGAGCATGACTATTTCGTCGTCGGTCTTGCCGGGATTCTCCTCTTTTAAATAACTTACTATTGCGAACAGGAACACTTGGCTTGGAAGAACTATATTTATTTTGTAGAAGTCCTCGGCTATCTTCTTGCTGAGTATCTTCGTGTATTCCTCTTTTATTTCCTCTTCGTCGATGAAATTTCCGTTTTTGTCTTTTATGATATCAGCTACATTTATAGGTATTCCATATTTGTCCTCTGCTACACCCTCGTAGTTAACGTTATTACCGAACGGGTCCATAGGATCCCCCAACGTCAAATATATCGGGTTGTCCTGCTTAATGTTATTCCATACTTTTTTAAGTGTACGTCCCAGTAGTGTCGCTTTTCTTGAGATACGTTTAAGTATCTGCTTTCTTTTGTCCTCACCAAAAAAATGGTCCAGTGCCAGTGTCTCAGCCTCAGGGACGACGGTATATGATATCGTTACGGGTACTACATATATATTAGACCTCATTTTACCGTTCTTTATATTGTTTATGAACGCCGCAACAACGGTGCTTAAAAGCCCCAGTTTAAGATCTTGTTCTATCTCGCCCGAGCGTGAACGTGTACCGCCTGGGTAGAAAATAGTGTTGTATCCCTGCTCAAGTTGGTAGGTAGAATACTGCTTCAGCGTCTCAATATATATCCTGTTCTTTTTCCTTCTATCTATTTTATAGCAGCCGATGTTGTTCATTATCCGTCTGATAGTGAATCCTTTGAATAGATTAAGCCCTGCACCCCAGAGAGGAGGATTCAATCCTGCGCGGTAAAGCATGTGCGCAAGCACTATCGAATCAAAATTGCTAACGTGCGTAGGAACAATGACAAGCGCTCCGAATTTCTCCAGCCTTTTTACAAGTTCTACGTTGCCGTGCGCTATGACCCTGTTCTTTGATTCGCCCGAGCCCCTGAAGTTCTTAAAGAACTGGATCACGGAAAAAGAGTTCAACATGAAGTTTAGCAGTATAGGTGCTATCCAGTGGAGGAAAGACACGAGGAACTTGTTAAAATTACCGTGTATCTCTTCGGCGTAATAACGTGACAGCCTCTTTATTTCCTCTTTTATATCCTTGTTCTTATCCTGTGAGCCTCTTAATTTTGATTTTATGGACCTTACGAATTTTAGTTTTTCGAGGGCTTTCGATTTATTGCCTTTCTCTTGCCTTGCAAGCCGTTGCTCGGTCTTAAGGGCATCCTCCACCAGCTTGTTCAGGTCGGTACTTTCCTTTGAAAGTGACTCCACGACCAAGTCAGGGAGCTTATCTTTTACCTTATTGTCTAGTCTTGGTGTTCGCTTCATATGGATTTTTATCATTACCATAAAAACATTGTTCAAGATATTTAAGTTTTATGGTATCGTGCTGCATGAATGAAAGGGGGCGCAGAATTATATGATTTTTGATAGAATTTTAGGGTTGTTATCTAACGACCTCGCTATAGACCTTGGTACTGCCAATACGCTGGTATATGCAAAGGGACTGGGAATAATAGTCAACGAGCCGTCCGTAGTCGCTGTCCAGAAGGATACCAGAGGTATACGGAGGGTCGTTGCCGTCGGTAAAGAGGCAAAGGAGATGCTCGGAAGGACCCCCGGCAGCATCGTTGCCATAAGGCCGATGAAGGAAGGTGTTATTGCTGACTTTGAGGTCACAGAGGCGATGCTCCGTTACTTCATAGCGAAGGCACATAATAAAAGGGCACTTGTAAGACCTAGAATAATGATATGTGTTCCGTACGGTATCACCGAGGTAGAAAAGAGAGCCGTAAAAGAATCAGCGGAGTCAGCGGGTGCGAGAGAAGTGTTCCTTATACAGGAACCTATGGCTGCTGCGATAGGCGCTGGGCTCCCCATAGTTGAACCCGGCGGTAACATGGTCGTTGATATAGGCGGTGGAACTACGGAGGTCGCTGTTATCTCGCTGGCTGGTATTGTCTTTAGTCGCTCTGTGAGGGTAGGTGGCGACAAGATGGACGATGCGATAATAACCTACGTTAAGAGGAAATATAATCTGTTGATAGGCGAGAGGACTGCTGAGAATATCAAAATAACCGTTGGATCAGCATATCCCGACGACGAAGCAAGGAACATGGAGGTCAAAGGGCGTGACCTTGTAGCCGGTGTCCCAAAGACCGTCGTCGTTGATGCGGACGAAATACGTGACGCGTTATCTGAACCCATAAATGCCATAGTTGAAACCATCAAGGTCGCGTTGGAAAGAACACCGCCTGAACTTGCGGCGGATATCGTCGATAAAGGCATAGTCCTTACAGGCGGCGGTGCATTGTTGAGGAACTTTGATGTACTTTTAAGAGAGGAAACGGGTCTTCCCGTGATGTTGTCTGAGGATCCGCTTACGGCGGTGGTTCTAGGCGCTGGAAAGGCACTGGACCAGATCAACACACTGTTAAAAGGCGTAACGATAGAATAGGGGCATCCCCAGTATGTACGATTTTTTCTCAAATAGATATAGGGAGATAGTTGTTGCTTTGATACTGGTGTTGGTCCTCGTAACTGTGAACGCTGTTCATAGGAGCGAGGAAAAAGTACGCTGGTATGACAAGGCTGTTATATATATTACAGCGCCTCTACAGAGCTCGCTTACTTATGTAATAAAGGGCACAGAAAGGTTCCTTGAGAATTATATATTCCTCAGGGACGTAAAAAAGGATAACATGGCTCTTGTTGAAGAGAACAGGAAGCTACAGAACCTGCTTCACGACCTTACAGAGGCCGGTTTAGAGAACACGAGGCTAAGGAACCTACTCTCACTCAAGGAGAAAATAGAGATATCGTCTATACCTGCTCAGGTAATCGCCGAGGACGTTTCCACTGTGTTCAAGGCGATAAGGATAAATAAAGGCGAGAACGACGGCGTGAGGATCGCTATGCCCGTACTTGCGTACAGCGGCGTAGTCGGTCAGATAATAAGGGCGTATCCGTCGTACAGCGATGTGCTCCTGATAACAGATCCCAACTCATTAATTGATGCGACGATCGAGGAGAGTAGAGCTAGGGGCGTTGTGGAAGGAAGAGGTAAAGACCACTGCAGGCTGAAATATCTCAACAGGCTCGATGACGTGCAGAAGGGATACAGTGTTGTTACATCCGGTCTTGAGCAGCGATTCCCCAAAGGCATAATGATAGGGACGGTAGAATACGTGAATAAAAAACATTATGGTGTGACGCAGGACGTTACTATACACCCGAGCGTTGATTTCAATAGCTTAGAAGAGGTACTGGTAATTAGCACACAAGGGCTGTTATGAGGATACATTTAAGCGTATTATTTAACTGGCTGCTTTTTTTGGCGGTCATACTCGTACTCGTGATACTAGAAACATCTTTTATAAACGTGATATTCCCATCCTACCTTGTGCCAGATTTTGTAACGGTCATGGTGATGTACGTCGGTATGAAGAGAGGCTTGGGCGAAGGGGTGCTCTTTACTTTTATTATGGCGTACCTTTATTCGCTTAACTCAGGGCTTGGTTTTATACCGGCATCTTTTTTCCAGTTGATAGTGCTGTTCCTAGCGAGATACATCAGCTCGAATTTTTATGTGTCTACAGCGAAGGATTTTATACTCAGTATAACTGCGCTGGTGTTCATACAGAAGCTCATTATGCTGATGTGGCTTAACTGGAGCAATTGGATGCTGCTTTTAAGTTTTATACCTCAGATCGTTTCCAGGACTATTATCACCGCCGCTGTTGGTTATTTTATTTTCAGGTTGCTGTATAGGATAGATGTGTTGACCCACAGAATAGAGCTTGAATCACTCGAGGATAACAGGGGTTTGATCTGATATGGCAACCAAGCTGAGTAGCAGGGATGAGATCAGGATCTACGAGGAAAGATATAAATATCTCTACTATGCAATAGCCTTCTTTTTTACAGTTATTATGCTCCGGCTTTGGTATCTGCAGATATATAAAGGAAACGAACTTTACCTTTACGCCGAGAAGAACAGAATATGGCAGGAAAAGGACAGGGCTCCCAGAGGGATGATATTTGACAGGAACGGGAAACTTCTCGTCGATAATAAGCTCTCATTCGATGTGGTCGTCAGGACCCAGTATCTAAGCGACAAGAACAAAACCATACAAAAACTGTCGAAGATGTTGAGTGTTCCGGTCGACGATATAGAGCTTAAACTTGCCAAGGCGCAGAACCTGCCGATCTTTTACCCCGTTATTATAGCCGAGGACGTTGACAGGGACAAGGTCGCTATGGTCGAGTCCAATAAATTGTTCATGCCGGGAGTGGACGTGTTCGTCAGGAACAAAAGAACGTATCTTTACGGCGAGGCAATGGCACACCTCATAGGTTATATAGGCGAGGTGAGCAAACCCGAGATGAACAAACTGAACCCTTTATATGATATGAACAGTAAGAAGCTGTACATGAGTGATTACGTCGGTAAATTTGGCCTTGAAAAGATGTGGGACCTTGAGCTGAGAGGCATGGACGGGGCTCGCTACGTCGTCGTTGATGCGAACGGAAGGATGAAGAGCAGCGACGAGGTTAAAGCGATATTCGGTGACCTTCCGTCCATGAAAAGTGAACCGGGTCTTAATCTTGTTCTTACTATAGACAGTGATCTTCAGGAACTGGCGTATAAATATTTTAAGGACGGTAACAGGAAGGGAGCTGTTATTGCGTTGGATCCTCGTAACGGCGAGGTACTTACGATGTTTAGCTACCCCGCTTTTGATCCGACGGTGTTGTCAAAAAACATCTCTCCCGGGCTTTTACAGGAGCTGATGGATAGTCCCTTCCACCCATTCTATAATAAAGTGATACAGAATCACTATGCGCCTGGTTCAACATTTAAGCCGCTAATCGCGCTTACGGCCCTTGAAGAAGATGTGGTCGACGAGAATTTCAAAACGACATGCACAGGGAAACTATGGTTCGGTAACAGATATTTTCACTGCCATAAAAAGAGTGGCCACGGGACCATCAACTTTCATGACGGTATAGTTAAGTCCTGCGATACGGTTTTTTATAGGCTTGGGATGAAGCTTGGCGTCGACAAAGTGTACAAATATGCAACACGGCTTGGTCTCTCAAAAAAGACCGGTATAGATCTTCCCGACGAGATAAGCGGTCTTATGCCATCATCCAGCTGGAAGCTTAGCAGGCTCGGTGTAAGATGGATGCCAGGAGAAGATCTCTCAATGGCGATAGGGCAGGGGTATGATCTTTTGACGCCTATCCAGCTTGCCAATATGTATGCAGGGATAGCGACGGGAACCATCTATCGTCCTCATGTTCTTAAAAAAATAGAGAGTGTTGATGGAACTGAACTTGGTTCTACAGAGCCTGAGAAGATACATTCCATAGACCTCAAGTCATCTACAAAGGAGTTTATGCTTAAGGCGCTGTGGGGCGTCGTGAATGAGCAATCAGGGACGGCGTGGTGGTACAGGGCAGAAGGTCTGGACATCGCAGGGAAAACAGGTACGGTCCAACTTGCCGGCATCACCGAGCAGGATATATACAAAAAATGCGAGAACCTCCCTGAGTTGAAACGTTATCATGGCTGGTTCGTTGGTTTTGCACCGTATGACAAGCCTGAGATCGTAGTCGCTGTGATAGCGGAGCACTCGTGCCATGGGAGCAGTGGTGCTGCACCGTTGGCCCGCGACATAATAAAAGCTTATTATGATAAGTATGGGTTCGTCGGACGTAAGAAGGTGGAAGTGAAAGAGATGAAAACCTCTGTCCAGAAAACGCCGCAGGGAGATATCTACGAATGAAAAGTGTAACCAATAATATATACGAGAAGATGACCAAGTATGACTTCAGCGTCATAATTATAGCCGTTATAATCAGTATAATGGGGCTCATCAATATATATAGTGCTACCAATAAAGGATTTTTTGGGCACCAGCTGATACTGGTAGGCGTGGGTATGGCGCTAATGATAGTGTTCACCATCGTAGATTACAGGAAGATGGGGCGTATCGTATATATTGCGTATGCTTTGAACGTGCTTTTGTTGGTGGTCGTCCTTGTTCTGGGGCGTACAGCGATGGGCGCAACAAGATGGCTCTCAATTAGTTTTTTGAACATACAGCCGTCGGAGTTGATGAAGATAACTATGATGCTCGCTCTCGCGAAATATTTTAACGATGACATAAATGTTAGGGGTTATACGCTGCGCGAACTTTTAGTTCCTGCGCTTATGGTCGCTGCCCCGGTAGGGCTTGTGGTCATACAGCCCGATCTTGGCACAACTTTGCTTTTGATCATTGCTGCGTTCAGCATGTTCCTTTTTGTTAAGATAAGGATACAGAGCGTAATTATACTCGCTGTAGTAGCTATAATAACCCTCCCCGTCGTATATAATTTTGCCCTCAAGGATTATCAGAAAAAAAGGGTCATTACTTTTCTTAACCCTGAACTTGATCCAAAAGGCGCCGGTTACAACTCTCTTCAATCCAAGATAGCAGTCGGTAGCGGAAGATTCACCGGAAAAGGTTTTCAGAAAGGCTCGCAGACACAACTAAACTTCCTCCCTGAGCATCATACGGATTTTATATTCTCGGTGTTGGCCGAGGAGCATGGCTTTCTCGGGACTTTTTTTCTTGTGCTTTTGTACACGATACTGCTCATCTCGGGGGTGAGGATCGCTTCGCGAGCAGGGGATAAGATGGGGGTTCTTATTGGTGTGGGGTGCACGGCGATTATCTTCTGGCATGTTTTCATAAACATTGGCATGGTCATAGGCATTATGCCCATCGTCGGTATAACCCTTCCGTTCATGAGTTATGGCGGAACGTCTATCGTCGTTAATTTCATAATGATAGGATTGTTGCAGAGTATAGCAATAAGAAGATTTATGTTTTAAGAATATGAGCACTTTTATGTTGAAAAAAAGCTAATTTAATCTATATTGACCCTACTTTCTAAGGGTGCCAGCATGGCGGAATGGTAGACGCAGTGGACTCAAAATCCACCGGTGGCAACACTGTCCCGGTTCAAGTCCGGGTGCTGGTACTTAAGAGGTCCTTGAAGATGAAACACTGGTTCTTCTCATTCTAAGGTGGGTAACGTTTTGTAAGTCGTCATGAGCAAGCATTTAGCAGCCTCAGCCTATAATTATTAAAGTTCTTATATCCGTAAGCCATTCTTTTTACAAGCTTTGCTTTG
>Ga0247841_10005990_pt1 | contig 19196 bp, 12 predicted proteins | sample LaCruzMarch2015__2_FD_192410 | JGI IMG/M metagenome (GOLD analysis project Ga0247841, IMG submission 192410) | Freshwater microbial communities from meromictic Lake La Cruz, Castile-La Mancha, Spain - LaCruzMarch2015_18m | ecosystem: Environmental > Aquatic > Freshwater > Lake | place: Spain... | reverse complement strand
TCTTGGATTCAACCGGCGCTGGCTATCCTCAAAAGTAAAAGATATTGTGGATTTTGCCGGAATCGGTGATTTTATTGAAATGCCTTTGCGGACGTATTCCACCGGCATGCAGATGCGGCTGGCTTTTTCGATTGCCACGCTGCAGCAACCCGAGATCCTGGTGATGGATGAGTGGCTGAACGTCGGCGATGCCGACTTTCAGGAAAAGGCGCAGCAGCGGCTTAGCGAGATTGTCAAAAAAACAAGTATTCTGGTGATCGCAACGCACTCGCCGGAACTGGCCCAGAAGGTATGCAATCGAATGATCAAGCTGGAGCGCGGCGCTTTGATTACGGAATAGATAGGCATTTAAAAATTGGTAAAAAATAGTATCACGATTCATTTGACCCCTATATGCATACGGAATGACGAAGATGGGAGTTGTGCAAAGGTCTTATGTTTTTATTCTTCGTCAAAATAAACTGGCGCAAATGTCAAGGATAAAGACACACCAAAATACGGCATCACTATTTTAAAGGATATGCAAGAATGTCTGAGATTTTATGCAAGAGATAAAAACGATAGGTTTAATCGGATGTGGTAAATGGGGCTCAAATATTTTGAGGGATTTAATAGCCCTGAATTGTAAGGTACATGTTGTTGATATTGACCCACTGGCGGCAGCAATGGCCGTCCGTAATGGGGCTGTCGATGCCTTCTTGAAAATGTCCGATTTGCCGAAGTGTAATGGTTATGTTGTTGCAGTACCAATCCCTGATCTGACAAAAGAAACATTTAGGCTGTTGCAGTATAAGAAGCCGATCTTTTCAGAAAAGACATTATGTTTGTCTTTGAGCGATTATGATCGTCTGAAAAGTTCCGGAGGTGAAAAATTTATTTTTGTCATGCATAAATGGCACTATCACCCCGGCATCGAAGCATTAAGGCTTGTGGCACAATCCGGGGAGATTGGTGATCTCCGGGAGTTGTTCACAACTAGACATCACTGGGTAACCGATTTTCATGGGGGGGATGTTTTTTCGACTTTGTGTGTGCATGATCTCACAATAATTAAACATATCTTAGGGTATATTCCCGAAGAAATCAGATATGTAAGATTAATTCAGAGTGAAAACGGATTCCCTTTTAGCGCTATGATCGTTATGGGAGAACGACATGTTGCTTATATTTCAGTTAGCGGGAAACATTGCAGCAAGCGAAGTGGGGTAAGTATTCATGGTAGTAAGGGGTCTGCGGAGCTTTTTAACGCCTACGATGACCATATAACAATACGTACAGATGCTGGTGGGGAGATGAGAAGATCGATCGATACGACATTTCCGCTTTTTCTGGAATTAAAAGAATTTGTTCAATATTTGGAAGATGGTCCGAAACCGCGTTGTGGTCTTCAAGACGCTGGAGAGATAGCTCAGGTCATTTGTAAATTAAAGAAAGCTGCCGGTCTTGAACAATAGAGCGCCGAGATAAGAGAGGCACATCAATGATGAACTCAAAATTAAAGATCTTTGCTCCTTCCAAGGTAACGGCTGATCAAAAAAGACTGGAAGCCTATCTTCGCGGAGAATCAATCTATCCGACAACGATAGAGCTGGACTTGACCCAACTTTGTACTCGTTCGTGCCCCACATGTCCCTATTCTGTTGCGAGACGTCCAGGGCTTACGTTGCAGCTGCCTTTTTTGGATAGGCTGTTTAGCATTTTGGGGCCTCACACACCCGGCATTGTTTTGTCCGGTGGCGAATCTACGGTAGTCCATCATTTTCCGGAAACTCTGGCGTTGTCGCGCAAAAAAGGTTTCAGGCAGATAGCGATCATATCTAATGGCGGAAATGTCCATATACCCAGCGTGCAGGATGCGCTTTTGGAGCATGCGACCTCGATACGTATTTCACTCTACGACTGGTATGAATATGAATCAGAATATTTCTTAAACACGCTGAAAAAGATCGAAATGTTGAGAAATAGGATAAACAAAGAGGGCAGTAAACTTGAGATCGGTGTATCTATATTAACCCGTAGTGATTTGAATCATCGATATGAGCTTGTTGGTTTAAAAGCGCTGGCTGCGGGGATTGATTGGTTGTACTTTCATCCGTATTGCATTAATTGGGAAGCCCACTATCCCATTCAGGCGGATCAGACTGGTGTTTTAGAGGCGATAGAAAGGTTTCGTGAAAAAGCTCCGGTCGGTGCAAATATTCAAGTGCCTTATGAGCGATATTCCAAGGAGCCGTTGCATTTTGAAAAACTTCATGGTTCGCATTTTTTAATTCAAGTGGGTGCGGACGGGGTCAATTATGCAGGTCCCGAATGCAAATACGAAAAGGAAGCTGCTTTGCTAGATCTAAACGAGTATTTGGAAGATGATTTCCTATGGCATCCGCAAAGAATCGATCATCTGAGCAAATTGAACAGCAGTAATTACCGCTTCATTGGGACTAAACACAGGCCGGTCATATTCAGCGACCACATACAAAAAATAATTGATTTGCGCAGAGAACATCAGGCAGAAGGCCCGCTGAAAGAGACGGCCGACAACTTTTCATATGCCAGTATTATTTGAAGGACTTTCATGATAGCTAGAGCGACGGTTATCATACCGACTTTTGGGCAGGCTGAATTTGCGGTTTGGTCAATTAAAAGTGTGCAGGCACAAACCATCAGGGATATTGAAATCTGTATCATCTGCGATGGCTCGCCAGAGAACATGGTCAGCTATTTTAGGGCGATGGCCGAAGAAGATCCGCGGATAAGAGTTTTTTTGTTCCCGAAAGGGCCCAGAACGGGCGAAGTGCATAGAGACGTCGTGATAAGGCGGGAGACCAAGGGTAGGATCATTTGCTACTGTGCTCATGATGATTTATGGCTGCCAAATCATGTAGAGGAGATGGAAAAAAGTCTAATAAGTTATTGTTTCGCCCATACTATTCACGCCAATATAAATACACCCGAAAGAATTAAGCAAAGCGGCAATCTTTTTAATAATATTGGTTACATCGATTTGGCAAATAATTATTTTGTGAACAACATGCTCGAAGGAAGTATGAGCTGCTTTGGTTTGACAAACGGCGCGCATACCCGAGAAAGTTATTTGGCTCTAAAGGAAGGTTGGGTAACGACTCCACAGATCAAATGTAAAATTCTAATCGGGAGTAATCCTATTTGGTTTCCGACAGACCTTTACATGTGGAACAAATTTTTGTCCGCTTATCCCGATCAGTGTCTAACAAATGCCGCGTTGACGGCGATACACTTTCCGATCTCCTACACTCCTAGGCGGGAATGGTCGGAAGGACAGCGATACGAAGAGCTAGGGCTTTTTTCTCAAAAAATTCAAGATCCCGTTTTTATAGAAAAGATCCGGGATATTGTTTGCGATTTCTATCAGTGTGAGCACGAGCATTTTTCAAACCAGCCATGCAATTTCGATCCAGCAGTAGCAAAAAAACTTCCGGCTTATTGCGAAGGCGTTTATGGCAATGAGGGTGATTTTTGTTGGCTTTCGAGCAAAGCGGTTATCCCGCTTAAAATAGGGAACAAGAGAGAAAAAGGGGTTGAAATTGTATTTGATGCTCACCAAGCCCTTTTCCATTCTGCCAAACGCAAGAGCATTAAAGTGTCTATTATTGTAGGTGATAAGTTGTTATGGTCAATAAAATTAACAAATCCGGGGCGTATGAGGGAAATAATTAGTGGCAATAGATTACCGGCGGCTGATAAAGGTGTTCACCATTTTGAGATTTTGACAAGCCACTCCTTTAACCCATCCAAGATGCCTGATTATTTTGGCCATGGCTATAAGGACGAGCGCGACTTGACTCTTGCGCTCTGCTATCTTGGCGAAACCAAAGAGAAAGGCGATATTTAGCCACAACATTTTGTTTAGTTTTTTTAATGCGTTGGGACTTTATTACAAAAGCTATTCGGGAAACTTTGCACAATCATTCTAATCGTCTCAGACCGAAACACGGTCATAAGCCGAAAATTGTTGAAAGATTTTATTCTTCGTCAAAATAAACTGGCGCAAATGTCAAGAATAAAGATTTGACCACAATATTTCACTGAAAGCATATCACTCCTAAGACTAGCAAGAGATTTGCCGAGATGATTCGAAGTTAAATGAAATTGGAGGGGTTATTCTGGAAAGAGTAGCGGTCACTTTATGACTAATCAACTACAACCCACAGAGCAAAAAAAGGCTTTGGCAGTTATTACATACGCAAGATTTGATTATTTCGAATTGGTTTTGCCATCAATCTTGAGTCAAACGATAAAATCCCGCCCATTGTCTGAACACTATGACATTTTTGTTTTTCAAGATGGCTTATGTGAAAAAGAAACAGATTTTAACTACATAGGGCACAAAAAGATTAGTCAGGTACTTGGATTGTTGCCACACGGTATTAAGGTTTTAGGCAGAAAATAAATCTTGGTGTTGCTTTTCATTTCGACTTTATTGAGCGTTTGTTGTTTGTCCAGCATGCTTATGATTTTGTTGTATTTTGTGAAGACGATATGATTCTTGCGCCTGGCTACATGTCAGCTATAGAAATGATGCGTGAGAAATTCGACAACGATCCCAGAGTAGGAATGGTTTCAGCAAATCCTGGCAACTTGACAATATCTATTGAGCAACAAAGAGCCAATCGGCATAAGCTTGTCACAATGGGTCACAATTGGGGGTTTGGTCTTTTCCGCACTTTTTGGGAGAAACGCCAGCCATTCGTAGACTGTTATCTGGATTTGATTCGTGATGTGCCGTATCGTCAACGACCAACTCAAGCAGTACTAAAATGGCTTGAATTAGCGGGGTTTCATGGTGCTGCTTCAAGTCAGGATTGGATAAAGCAATGCGCGAATGCGGCTTTGGGTGCGTGTCGTCTTTCAACATATGTAAACTATGGCTTACCGATAGGACGTAACGGGTTGCATTTCAATCCTGAGCTGTTTTTAAAAATGGGGTTTGATCGTGCAATCATATTTGACCAAGAGCTTGATACAATTAATGATCTTGATGACGATCAATATCATCTGCTTTACGCAAATGAAGGTCAACAAATAGGTGATTCGTTCGTACGACCAATCAGCGATTCGGAATCCTTCGATTTGCATGTGTGGCAGGCACGCCTCAATGCTGGTGAGCTAAATCCCAAGCGTCTCATGCCCGATTTTTTTATGGCAGAAAACAATTCCCTTGTGAATCAATGTAAAACTACAGATATCTCAACCATACCACATATGGAACCAGAGGGGATTGCCCTACTTGGGGAGCGGCTTAAAGAATCGGTGGTTTATCTCGAATATGGAATGGGCGGGAGTACCGTGATGGCGGCAGACCTGTGTGTAAAGGAAATACATTCGGTCGAATCGGATATGGCATTTCTAAATGCCGTTAAGAAGAGAGTGGCTGAATGCCATTCCAAGTCAAAGACATACGCATACCATATCGATATTGGCCCCACAAAAGAGTGGGGATTCCCTCTTGATAACACCTTTGCCAACTGCTGGCCCAAGTATTGTATAGCAGCGTGGGATGCGTTGCTCGCGCAAGGTCGCCTCCCGGATCTAATATTAATTGACGGACGCTTTAGAGTTGCATGTTTCCTGGCATCTTTATTGTTTTCGAAGCTTGGCGCAGTCATTTTGTTCGATGATTATGTTGATCGACCTCACTATCATGTTGTCGAAAAGCATTTGCAGCCGAGCGCAAGGGAGGGACGTATGGCAGAATTCATTGTTAATTCCTCATTTTCACATTCTCAGGTGCTGTTAGATTTGATGGTGTCATCAACCGATCCGGCGTGATTAAGAAATAAACGGCTAGGAGTAGTGAGGTTAAATGTTTAATAAAGAATATCTTGAAGAACATGTACCGGTTTTGTCGTTGATTGCATCCCGGTTAGTGAGCAATCCGGAATGGGCTCTAAAACTGCTGAATTCTACAACACAAAAGCTATTACAATCATCTATGCAGCAGGAGCATGACGCTTTGCCGACATCGGGGTTATACGATCCAGTGCGGCATTGTGCGTTCAGCGTTTCCGAATTTAATCTGCTGTCGGTTGAATTGGGTGGAGGTGACACCTGTATGCGTGGTGAGTTCCTTCGATTTGAGATTGACTTTTCACTCGCGCGAGATATTGAGGAGATGGAGATCGAAATACATATCTTCGACGGGGCTGGCCATTTGTCATTCGGTACCAATACCACTCTGCTTGGACGACCATTGCACCATATGAGGCTTGGTGCGTATCGGATGTGCTATTATCTGCTGGCGGATCTGTCTGATGGACAGTATACCGTCGGCTTTGCTTTCTCCGAATGTCGTGAAGAAGGTAATCACGAACTGGCATGGTACGATAATCTATTGTCATTCAAGGTTAGCACACCGCGATTAACACAAAGTGTTGGTTATGTGAGCTTGCCGGTAATGTTCGATTTCAGAAAGATAGGCGACAAGGTGATTAGACCGGTAGAGAGCGCATCTGGTACTTTGGTTGCCGATGCAGAATTAGGCACTATTGCCGTGGGAGAAATATTTAGCTTGCCCGTGTGCATGGAAAATACTTCAACGCAATCATGGGTAAGCACCGGAGTTAACCCGATTAACCTGTGCTACCACTGGTTGGATATGGTTGGTAATATGGTGGTGTTCGATGGCGAACGTACTCCGCTGCCCTCGCCTGTTGTGTCACCAGGGCAAGTCTTGAAAACGCAAATGCGCATTGTGGCGCCGAGTGTTCCTGGCCGCTATAAGCTGTTTCTTGTGCCGGTGCAGGAGCTTTGGTGCTGGTTAGACGGGCGCGGATTTACTCCGGGTATACTGGAGATTGATGTGGTGTAATAGGTGTAGCCGTAGTTGGGCAGATTGCAAGCAAAGCAATTGCTCCGACTGTCGACATATTGGCGGGGGAGGATTTATGATTGAAAGAATTGATAACAACAACTATCTGCATACTGCTAAGTTATTACTCAGATTATCAGAGCCCATCATCAAGGCCGGCAGTAATAGTAGGCTCAAAAGTACAATGCCTGTGGAAGCAGCTTCAGGTGCAAAGGAAGACCGAGAGCGGTTTTCTCATCTTGAAGCAGTCGGCCGCCTACTCTGTGGCATGGCTCCTTTGTTTGAGTTGCATCAGAACGCATCCAAGTGGATACAGATTTCTGATGTTCACCTGATGTTAGATAATATCTCTGATCCATCTTCACCTGATTACCTGAATTTTTTTGAAGCTATGCAGCCTTTAGTTGATGCTGCGTTTCTTTCGCAGGCATTTTTGCGCGCACCCAAGGCACTTTGGTGGGCTCTGGATGATCGGGTGCAACAGAATTTGCTGAATGCGCTAAAGGGTACTCGCTCAATTTGTCCCAGTTTTAACAATTGGCTGTTATTTTCAGCAATAATAGAGGTCTTTTTTTTCAAGGTGGGTGCACGTTATGACGGGATGCGCATTGATTATGCGCTTCGCCAACACGAACAGTGGTATGTGGGAGATGGGCATTACAAGGACGGGCCTGATTTTCATTCAGATTACTACAACAGCTTTGTTATCCAGCCGATGCTGCTTGATATACTGATTAACATGCGCGGGGAATGCTCTGAATGGGACAGGCTCTATGACAAGGTGCTTGTTCGTGCTCAGCGCTATGCAGAGGTGTTAGAAAGGCTAATTGGTCCGGATGGTTCCTTTCCTCCGATTGGAAGGTCGCTTGCATATCGCTGTGGTTCGTTTCATTTGCTTGCACAGTTGTCCTTGCTGAAGTTACTGCCACCCAGCTTAAAGCCAGCACAGGTGCGGTGTGCTCTATGGGCGGTAATTGAGAAGACGCTAGGTGCGACAAACACCTTTGATCCTGATGGGTGGCTAACCATCGGTCTTTGTGGGCATCAGCCCGCAATTGCTGAACGATATATTTCTACGGGAAGTTTATATCTTTGCTCAACCGCTTTTCTGCCGTTGGGTTTACCCGATTCAGACCAATATTGGAATGAACCAGATTTGCCGTGGACACAAAAAAGTCTCTGGACGCTGACTAGTAATCTAATGCCCGATAAGGCGCTGTAATTGGATTATTCTGGGTAATCCATGATAAGTTTTGTCAAGGGGGACATATTCCGGGGACATAATAACATTAATGCATGTCACTTACCTCTTTCTTTGATTTATTGGATAATGTTGATTCATTCATAGCCGGTCGTGACGATTTAACTGAGTGCCTTTTTATTGATGATTGCACGCACCTATGGAGAAATTACCCGAAATGGTCAGTAGATCGTTACTTCAATAGCGGGGTATTCTCTGTTCCCGCTGGTTATCGAGAGTTCTTTGGCCGCATACGAAAAGAGTCGCTCGATGACAATGATTATTGAAACAAATATTGATGTCGAAAATTAACATTGTGTTGAATCAATTGAAAACAATTATTGGCGTAATTTTTGCCAATGCTAGGAGAGACATTTGAATTTCTATCTTTTTCAAAATTCGCATGTAATAAATACAGCTGTTTACGAAGAGAGTTTACCTAAAAACAGCCATTATTCAAAGGTCTCGAGGAGTGTGTTCGATGAGGGATGTTTTCTACCGCGCATTTGAGGATCGTTATTACGGGTCTCGCGAGATAATCAAGACGCTCCGCAGGCAGTATTTGCCATTCGTCACGCCTTTGGTCGTTATGTATCCGGGTGCGCCCACATTCGACATAGGTTGCGGGCGTGGAGAATGGCTGGAGTTAATGAGTGAGATCGGTTTCAACCCTCACGGGGTCGATTTGGACGAAGGGATGCTAAGCGACTGTGTTGAGCGTAACCTTCCCGCAGAAAAGGGGATGCCGTCGCTTTTCTCACCGCGCTTTCCAACGAAAGCCAAGCTGTTGTTTCCGCTTTTCATGTCATCGAGCATATAAGTTTTGAACAGTTACGAACCTTAGTCTCAGAAGCGCTCCGTGTTCTAAAGCCGGGCGGTTTGCTGATTATGGAAACGCCGAATCCGGAAAACATCGTGGTCGGTACTGCAAATTTTCACATCGATCCAACCCATATTCGCCCGCTTCCTCCTCAATTGCTCTCTTTTCTTCCGGAATACTACGGTTTCAAAAGGGTTAAGACCTTGAGACTTCAAGAGTTATCAGAACTGAAAGACAAAAAGGTGCTGACGTTGTTTGACGTATTGAATGGGGTAAGCCCGGACTATGCGGTTGTGGCGCAGAAAGATGGAGCGACGGAAATTTTTGCTGCAACAAATCCTGCTTTCGAAGCCGAATATGGTCTCACGCTAGAAAGCCTTGCAGTCAGATATAATCAGCAGGCCGAAGCCAAAGCGCAAAGAGCTGAGACCTTGGCACATCAGGCTGAAGCCAAAGCGCAAAGAGCTGAGACCTTGGCACATCAGGCTGAAGCCAAAGCGCAAAGAGCTGAGACCTTGGCACAGCAAATCCAATCCAACTACCAGAGCCACTCCTGGTGTATTGCCGCGCCACTGCGTTGGGTTGGGCATCAGGTAAGGCTATTGCGCCAGCATGGTTTAGGACTACGTTTAAAAGCTCTCATTAAAAAAATCGTCCTGCCTGTTGTAAGATATGGTGCTGCTTTTCTCTATGCCCGGCCCGGACTTCGTCATCGTTGCGTTGCCTTAATTCGTAGATTTGGTCTTTACGATTTTTTACGATCATTTTATTTCCGCTTATCTGGGCAACAAGATTTCAGGAATTCGCCGAGTGTGTTGGGTCAAAGTGCAGAATCCAACTTGACGGTAGACCAATTGTCTCCACGTGCCCGCCAGATTTATGCCGATCTGCAAGCCGCCATCTCAGACTGCCGGAAGGAGAACCGCTAATGCGGATTGTTATCGACATGCAAGGGGCGCAAACCGAAAGCCGCTTTCGTGGCATCGGCCGTTATACGCTGTCGTTAGCCAAGGCTATCGTTCACAACCGGGGCGAGCATGAAATTATTTTCGCCTTAAGTGGCCTTTTTCCCGACACAATCGAACCGATTCGCGCTGCTTTTGATGGCCTTCTGCCGCAGGAAAACATCCGTGTTTGGTACGCGCCTGGCCCGGTGAGGGAGTGCGCATCAGGTAATGAATGTCGCCGCGAAGTAGCCGAGCGCATCCGCGAGACATTCCTTGCCAGTCTGCGGCCGGATATGGTCTATGTATCCAGCCTATTCGAAGGTTATGTCGATGACGCAGTGACAAGCGTTGGTCACTTTGCTTCACAAATCCCGACGGTTGTTACGCTCTATGACCTGATTCCGCTTCTTAACCCGGAAACGTATATACATCCCCAACCAAGGTATGCAGAGTATTACCAACGTAAAATTGAACACCTGAAACGTGCAGATCAATTGTTGGCGATTTCTGAATCGGCGGCTGGCGAAGGGCGCGAAGCATTGAACCTTCCACCTGATGCAGTGGTAAATATATCGACCGCTTGCGATGCCGTATTTCGGCCATTGGAAATTAGCGAATCAGATAAGCAGCAATTCTTAAAGCAATTTGGTATTACCCGGCCGTTCATCTTGTGTACTGGTAATGCCGATGCTCGTAAAAATTTACATCGGCTGATTCGTGCCTATGCACAATTGCCGAAGACGCTACGCGAAACGTACCAACTGATGCTGGCAGGCAAAATGTCTGAGGATGAATTGGTCGAACTACGGCAAACAGGCCAATCGGCAGGTATTCGTAAGGGGAAACTGCTTTTTGCCGGCTATGTAACCGATGAAGATCTTGCCCTGTTCTACAATATGTGCACGGCCTTCGTGTTACCATCTTTGCACGAAGGTTTTGGCCTGCCCGCCTTGGAAGCCATGTCCTGTGGCGCGGCGGTCATTGGTGCCAACACTACCAGTTTGCCGGAGGTTATCGGTCGTCAGGATGCCCTTTTCGATCCATATAATGAAGAGGCCATCAGCCAGAAACTGGCACAAGCGCTTGAAGATAAGTTATTCAGGTGCGAATTGGCAGCGCATGGTCTGGATCAAGCCAGGAAGTTTTCGTGGGACGAAAGTGCGAGGCGCTCTATTGTGGCATTTGAGTCGCTTTATGCCAAAAGGTCATCACCCAAGCCCCGAATTCATACTCGAATGAAACTGGCCTTTATTTCACCCTTGCCTCCTGAGCACACAGGTATTGCTGACTACAGCGCCGAGTTGTTGCCATGGCTTGCCAAGTACTATGATATCGATGTTATCATCGCCCAAGGCGAGGTGTCGGACCCTTGGGTGCGTGCCAACTGCCCGATCCGCGATATAAATTGGTTCCGCACCAATGCCAGCTACTTTGATCGAGTGCTATACCACTTTGGCAATTCACCATTTCACATCCATATGTTCAACCTGCTGGAGAAATACCCGGGCACAGTGGTACTGCATGATTTCTACTTGAGTAATGTCCTGGCCTACCTGGAAAAAAACAACATTGTCCAGCATATTTGGGTATGTGAGTTATATTTCTCCCATGGCTATTCTGCGGTGCGGGAATGCTATCACGCCGGTGATGCAACTGGTGTAATAAAAAAATATCCGGTAAACATGCGGGTATTACAGCATGCTCAAGGCATAATTGTCCACAGCGAATATTCCTGCAAGCTAGCAGCTGATTGGTACGGGGAAAATTTTGTCGATGATTGGAAGGTAATCCCAATTCTCCGAGCACCCAGAGCAGGGCTTGATCGAGCACAGAGTCGTGCAAACCTTGGATTGAAGGCGGATGATTTCATTGTCTGCAGCTTTGGTCTTTTGGATCCCTACAAGCTCAACCATCTCCTGCTGGACGCTTGGCTGCATTCCCGTCTGGCAAAAGATAATCGCTGCGTGCTGGTGTTTGTCGGCAAAAATAATGGCGGTGAGTATGGTGCACAATTATTAAAAACCATTCGCGCCAGCGGTTTGAGAAAAAATATTTATGTTACCGGTAGGCTTGATATAACAGCATTCAGAAACTATTTATCCGCTGCCGATATTGCTGTGCAGCTCCGAACACATTCGCGCGGAGAAACATCCGCTGCGGTGTTGGACTGTATGAATTACGCACTGCCGACCATCGTCAATGCCAACGGCTCGCTGGCCGAATTGCCAGCTGACGCGGTTTGGATGTTGCCAGACGTATTCGAGGGCAGTCAACTTGTCGAAGCGCTGGAAAAACTTTGGCAAGAAAAAGGAAAGCGGGACGCACTGGGCAAACGTGCTCAAGAAGTTGTACGGACAAAGCATGCCCCGCAAGAATGTGCCAAACAATATGCGGAGGCCATCGAGCAGTTCCATGCCCTTAAGCAATGTGATGCTCGCGCATTAGGTAAAGCCATTGCTAAACTTGATGGACATTCTGTCACAGATGCAGAGTGCCAAGCGATTGCGAAAAACATTGCACAATCGCTGCCTCTCCGGCAGCCAGTAAGACAAATTCTGCTGGATATTTCCGCGACGCGCTGCAACGATTTAAAAACGGGGATCGAACGCGTGGCGCGTGCTCTGGTCGTAGCCCTGCTGGAATCACCTCCGGCAGGTTACCGTGTCGAGCCTGTTTATTTGGATAACCTTGGTGGCGGTTGGCATTACAGGTATGCCCGGAGCTACACGTTGGGGCTGATCGAATGCCCGCAGGAAGCTCTCATTGACGAAGTGGTGGAACCGATAAATGGCGATGTGTTGCTAACGCTGGATCTATCCGGCCAAATGTTGATTGAGGCGGAGGCTGCCGGGTTATTTACTTACTACCGAAATATCGGTGTGGCGCTCTACTCCATCGTTTACGATTTACTGCCTGTTTTGCTGCCCCAGTATTTTCCGCCAGGTGCGGATGCGGCTCACACAGATTGGCTGCACGCTGTATCTAAATTCGATGGAGCCGTCTGTATATCGCGGTCAGTGGCCGACACACTAGGTGTGTGGCTAAACACAAATTTCCCGCAACTTAAACGCACCTACAGAATAGGCTGGTTTCATCTTGGCGCAGATGTGGAAAATTCAGCGCCTATTCTTGGCTTGCCAAAAGATGCGGAGCAGATATTGTCAAAGCTCAGCGCTCGTCCAAGTTTTATCATGGTCGGCACAATAGAACCGCGCAAAGGCTATCTGCAAACCATAGAAGCATTCACGAAGTTATGGAAGGCAGGCTGCGATATCAATCTTGTTATTGTCGGTAAAGAGGGGTGGAAAGACTTACCGAACGAGATGCGTCGTACCATCCCAGAAATCGTCAACCGCTTGCGCAATCACACTGAACATAGCAAGCGCCTCTTCTGGCTGGAGGGCATCAGCGATGAATATCTGGAGAAAATCTATACCACTGCTACTTGTCTGATTGCGGCCAGTGAAGGCGAGGGTTTCGGACTACCACTGATCGAAGCTGCACAGCACAAACTACCTATTATTGCACGCGACATTCCTGTGTTCCGCGAAGTGGCTGGTGAATTCGCATCTTATTTCAAAGGTAACGCACCGGCTGATCTGGCGGCGGTTGTAAAGGAGTGGCTGATGACATTTAAAGATATTCAAAATAAATCAGTTAAAGGATACCAGCCAAAAACGTGGAGGGAAAGCGCCAAGTCACTGCTGTCGGCCGTGATTGATGGAAATTGGCATCGGGTGCACGTGACTTCATCTATTCGCAAGCAAGCTATGGATGAACATCTTAACCTCATCCATAGTGCACGCGTAAATGTGATCAGCCATTTTCTGCCACCTGGGGACATTATTTTGGATCTGGGGGGGGCAAACTGCCCTCTCTATAAAATGGGTTACCCACACCTATTCAAGAAGCTATTCCTGATAGACCTGCCGCCCGAAGCACGTCATGACATGTACAAGGAAATTGTGATTGATCCCAACTGCGACGGCGGGGAGGTGATAATTAAGTATGGCGACATGACGGACTTGGTCGATTTCCCAGATGAAAGCGTGGATTTTGTTTGGTCCGGGCAAGGCATTGAACACGTTTCACCTGATGCCGGAGAGAGGATTTGTCAGGCTGCCTTTCGCGTCTTGAAGAGGGGTGGGGTATTTTGCCTTGATACGCCGAATCGCAGACTGACAGAAATCCATTTAAAAAAGACTACTCAGGCATTCATTAACCCTGATCATCGTATTGAATATTACCCGGAAGCGTTGAAGCAGATATTGCTGAAAGCTGGCTTCGAAATTAAACACACGTTTGGTATTTGCGATATGCCTAATACAATCGCCACAGGCGAATTTTGTTACGAGGATTTTATGCTTGGTGATCAAGTGACTGATGATCCAGCCAAAGGCTATATCCAATTTTTTTCTTGCGTGAAGCCATAAATTTACGTAAGCGAATCCTAATTATTTTTAATTTCAAAGGATGACGAAATCCAACTAAACGGATAGAAAGTCATGCACATATGCCCTATGATAAGGAGAAAATAGAGTTGACAAATCATAGACACTTAGCCGAAACATATCGCATACTGGTTTTTACAGCTACTTATAATGAGTTGGACAACATAAAATCATTATTGGATGATGTTTGGAAGGAAATTCCTGATGCTGATATCTTGGTCGTTGATGATAACTCGCCGGATAAAACGGGTGCTTTGCTTGACCAAATAGCCCATGAAAATAGTAAGCTTAAGGTTATACATCGCTATAAAAAGCTTGGTCTTGGAACAGCACATCATCTGGCAATGATTTACGCGATTAAACAGAATTACGATGTTCTTGTGACAATGGATGCTGATCACTCACATGATCCGGCAGACATACCAAGGTTAATTGGGAAACTATCTGACGCCGATTTTGTGATCGGTTCACGCTTTGTACAGGGAGGTGGTTGCGATTATGGAGGATACAGAAAGTTCTTAAGCGTATCAGCTAACACCGCCGCACGGTTACTTCTAGGTATCCGGGTGCATGAATTTACAACATCTTATCGCGCCTTTCGCGTAAGCGCTCTTAGTAAAGTGAATTTTGTAAAAATGCATAATCATGGCTATTCATTTTTTATGGAATCTATTTACCGGCTTAACCAGGCTGGTTTGAGGCTTGCTGAGTTTCCTATTTATTTTCGTAACCGCAATGCTGGTAGCTCTAAGATTCCACGGCTTGAAATTATACGAGGCATGGCGAAGCTTATTCATCTATTTGTTTCAACGATATTTCATAAAAAAATGTCGAAACCTTCGCCGATGATTGAGGATGTTTGTGCAAATTGCCACTCCAGTTTAATTTCTGTGCGTTATCCACGTCAAATACAAGCCAGTCATGATTCAAGCCACTCAAATGCCTTTTATTGCTCTAGCATGGGTTACTCAAGCAAACCAAAAGTTGCGAAGTGTCTTCAGTGTGGTCTCGATCAGGTGCCACAATCTGAGCATCCTAAAGGACTGGCAGGTCTATACGCTGATGTTGTTGATCAAGATTATTTAAGCAACCTACCAGCAAAAAGGAAAACGTTTGCTCGAGCATATCAGAGAATAGAGCCTTTCATAAAAAACAAAGGTAATCTAATAGAGATAGGTTCATACTGTGGGTTGTTTCTTGCTGAAGCTAAGCAACACGGGTGGAAAGTGACAGGTATAGAGCCATCGCGTTGGGCTGCAAACTATGCCTTATCAGATTCTGGATGTGAGGTGATAAATGGTAGCCTCGAGATGGTGGCACCTTCAATTGAAGAGGAATATGATGTGGTTGCTTGCTGGGATGTTCTGGAGCACATCAGCGATCCTGCTGAAGGGTTAAAAATCATAAATGGATTATTAAAAACTGGTGGTATAGTAGCTATCTCAACACTTGATACAGATACTTGGTTCCCTCGTTTGTTGGGTCGTAGCTGGCCGTGGATTATAGAAATGCATTTATTTTATTTTGGTTCAGATATATTTCAACAAATGCTTCGCGAAGCCGGGTTTGATGTATTGCGTGTAGAGCCTTATCGACATTATGCTACTTTGCGCTATATCTATAAAAAGATTTGTACATACCTTCCGGTTCCGGTAAGAAATTTGTTTTTGAGTGGCAGTAGGTTAGTACCGGAATGGGTTGTTCCTGTAACACTTGGTGACATAAAGCTCTACGTTGGGAAAAAATCTTTTAGTTTGTCTACGCAAGATAAATCTGAATATACTTGATAGGAAGTTATTATGAATCTACCGATTAGCCGATTTTATATATTAATCGCTCTGGTTATTGGAGCTTTGTATGCTCTCAATATTTTTGATGTATCATTTATTTTCGGCCAAAGTGTCTATTGGACACAACCTTTGGGGGACCGCATTACAAATATGATTGGCACGATATATTTTGCCCAGGATAACTGGCGATGGCCTCTATTTTATGTGCCCATTTTGGCTTTTCCAGAGGGGGCCAACATTATTTTTACGGATAGCATACCGCTGCTCGCTCTTGCGGCGAAGATTGTCTACAAAATTACCGGTGAATGGTATAACTATTTTGGATTTTGGATTTTCGCCTGTTTTCTGTTTCTCGCCGCATTTGTGGCTCGAACGATAAAAGAAGGCGGGGGTAAAGATCTTGTGGCGATAATTGGTGCGGTAATACTTGCGCTTGCCAGTCCTGCCTTGCTGGTTCGCTTTGGGCATGCGTCATTGATGGCACATTTTATGATTGCATGGAGTTTCCTTCTTTATTTAAAATTTGGGCGAACCTCTTCCCTGCGTTCTTCCACCCTACAATTTGCACTGGTGGCTTCTCTGTCTGTAGTCCTGCAAACATATTTCTTGTTGATGGTGATGCCATTTTTTATTGCAGCACTGATTCAATCCAAAATAGTAAAACGTATATCACTACGTGATACGATAGTTAGTTTTTCTGTTGTGGTGGCTAGCATTATCTTTATTGCGGTAATTGCCGGAGTAATAGGCCCAGGCAGTTCTGTCGCATCGGCGTGGGGTTTTGGGCATTATTCCATGAATATCTTTTCGCCATTTCTACCACCAAGGGAGCATTTACCTAGTTTTGTCGCAAAACTAATTACGTGGGATGGCAATGGTTATTCATGGGATGCGACAGGTGGACAATATGAGGGGTACAACTACCTAGGGGCGGGACTGTTGTCGCTGATCATTATACACATAGCATTTTCGAGGTCACTGATACAAGAGACAATAAAGCGTAATAAACTCCTCGTATTAATGTTGACCTGCTTGCTTTTGCTGGCACTTTCGACTCGTGTATATTTTGGCAGTTGGCTCGTCTTGAACCTCGAACCTTTAAATGTTTTGATTAAGCCACTTATTGGGCATTTCCGCACAAGTGGAAGATTTTTCTGGCCGATATACTACGTATTAATAGTCTTTTTGGTTTTATTAACATTTAAGCGATTTTCTCCAAACATGGCCAGGGCCGTAATTATTGCCGCCGTAGTTATTCAACTGATCGACACTCAGCCTCTGCGCCACAACATGGCACAAGCGGCTAAACAGTCTTATCCGCAGGTATTGCCTAAAAAGGAGTGGACGGAGCTACTTAATGAGCACAAATATGTTAAGCAATATCCATCATTTCAATGTGGCGGATGGGCTAACAACCGCTGGCCAGAAAATAATTCAAACATGGAACTCCTGTTGCTTGCGGCAAGGCTCAACAAGCCTAGTAATAGTGCTTATCTTGCAAGGCTTTTCCGTAATTGCGCAGATGAACTTGAAGAAGGATTGAGTTTTAAGCTTCAGGACGAAGGTTTGTACATTTACAGTGGCAGGGCTATGACACGCCATATTGAGAGATTACCGGATTTTCAGGAGCGGTGCCGTGAATTTAAATTTGGATTTGTATGCACACAAAAGTGGACATTTTTGCCACAACTATTGCAATCAACTGAATTCCAAAAGGTTAGAGTCTCCCCGATACCTGAATATCACTTGGGCGATACCTTGGAGTTTACAATAAATGGTAAGGCTGATCGATTTTTAGGTGATGGATGGTCCGTTTCTGAGCCTTGGGGTACTTGGTCCGCTGCTAAGGAGTCTGAAATTTTACTTAAACTTGTAGCGTTACCGCGTGACTCAATAGTTATGCGAGTTAATGCAAGGGCGTTCCTTCACGCCAATCGTCCCGAAAAAAATATTCTGGTTTATGTTAATGGGGAAAAGGCGGCTATTTGGAAATATGTTATTGGGGAGGACATAGTGACGCGCGCGGTCATAATTCCCTGGAAATATTTCCAAAAAGATGGGATGATTAGAATAACGCTAGTTTCCCAGGTTACAGAATCGCCTTTACAGGCTGGGTTTTCAAAAGACAAAAGGCAAATAAGTCTCGGTTTGGTATCTCTTACTGCAACGCCAATTTTAACAAATCTCGATGATACACACCTTAAAAATTAGCATAAAACGATAAGGAGTTTAAAGTATGCACATTGATTTAATACGGAAAATTGAATGGCCCGTTCTTGCGCTAACCTATTTGCTGGCAGTAATTGCGTTGCTTTTATTAATGAGCAACATTAAGGGTCCATTTATTTTCGGGGATGAACTTTTATACCATCAGCTATCACAAGCTATATATGAAAACTTTGAATTTTCCGGTAGGCAGTATAATCCGCTGTATCCTTTGCTACTGTCGCCGACCTTTGTATTTTCTGAACCAAGTTTACATTATTTTGCGATTAAATTTGTAAATGCGATTACTTGGTGTTCAATCATATTTCCTAGTTACCTTTTGGCACGCAAAATTATCATTGACAGAAAGGTTGCGTATCTCTTGGCTTTATTGTCTGTTGTTACGCCCATTGGCGCTTATTCGCAAATGATCTGGGCGGAACCTTTGTATTATCCACTAATCTGTTGGTCACTTTACTTTATATATCGTTGGTTGGATGGCAACAAGCTACAAGATGGCGTTCTTGCCGGTATAGCTATTGGGTTAAGTTTTTTAACAAAGCAGGTCGGAATACTTCTTGTATTTGCATTGTACGCTGCATGGTTTTTCCATTTTATCTCAAAACGTGAGAGGATGAAACTTCAACCTTCGTTTTGGATTATTGGGGCAATTCCAATGTTCATCGCGTTTATGTGGTGGATTCGGAATAAAATGGCAGAAGGTGGGTCTTTCGGTTACTCAGGTGCTATTGATATACTTATAAATAGCGCAAAACATCCCATTCAGTACCTTGCCAGTCTGATGCACGCACTAAGTTATCCCATAGGATATTCTTTTGCTAGCTACTTCGGATTTGGATTTATTCTGCTTTTGTTAGCTACACTTCAAAATCGCGAAT